>Ga0190306_1000041_pt1 | contig 53820 bp, 44 predicted proteins | sample 48700734_MG_FD_161657 | JGI IMG/M metagenome (GOLD analysis project Ga0190306, IMG submission 161657) | Hydrothermal vent sediment bacterial communities from Southern Trench, Guaymas Basin, Mexico - 4870-07-3-4_MG | ecosystem: Environmental > Aquatic > Marine > Hydrothermal vents > Sediment ... | reverse complement strand
CAAAACCTGGAATGAAACTAATTCATTCAGCAGTTGAGGGACCGGAAAACGCTGTATATTATCGGGGAGAAGGACAATTGGTTAACGGCAGAGCAGAGATTAAACTCCCTGAATACTTTGAGGGATTAACAAGAAAAGAGGGAAGAACGGTTCTTGTTACTCCTAAGTTTGAGACAGAAGATGAAAAGATATCCAAATTAATTACCTCGCCTGTTGTAAATGGCAAATTTACAATTTGGGCAGTTGACGACAATAATTTTTCCCAGAAATTCTATTGGGAGGTAAAGGCGGTAAGGGCTGACATTCCTAAATTGAAGGTTGAGGAACCTGCTGATAAGTTTGAGAAGTTATTAAAGATAACTGAGCAATGAAAATAAGCAAGAAAGAAAATAGGGTTTAAAAAATTAGGCATGTATATTATTTAACTCTTTAACTTTCCACCTTTTGTATAGATAATGATGAATTGGCAATTCTAAAGGTGGCTCTTGACAAAGGTTTTTGAATTGGTTAAAATACTGACGCTGGTAAGATGAAAGAAGAGACAGATATCTTTAAGAAAAAGGGAAGCGGTCTTTGCTGACAAGGGTGTTTAGTGGTGTTTGAAAGAAAAAAAATCGCTTCCCTGAAGCGGTTTTTTCTTTTGTATGACTGATTGTCCGGAACCTTGAAAATTGAATATGGACTAATTAGCCAAAAGCCGCCTTTTGGTTTAATTTTTGTGGTCAAAAGGTGTGTGGTAAGAGTTATAATTTTTATGGGCAGATGGAGGATGCCTTGGGATATCGAGGCGATGAAGGACGTGGGGTGCCTGCGATAAGCCTCGGGGAGGTGGCTACCAACCTTTGATCCGGGGATTTCCGAATGGGGAAACCCAACACGGCTCAACACCGTGTTATCCAGCACATAGTTTATGTGCTGGAGGCGAACCCGGGGAAGTGAAACATCTCAGTACCCGGAGGAAAAGAAAACAAACGCGTTTTACTTCGTAAAACGCTTAATGACTAATGACTAATTTCTAATGTCTAAATTTTTTAGGCATTAGTCATTAGGAATTAGAAATTAAGCTCACGAAGTGAGCGCCCATTCCCTTAGTAGCGGCGAGCGAAAAGGGAGAAGCCCAAACCCATTCGTTCGTGCCTCACTGCGTTCGGCACGAACTCAAATTCAAATCTCAAATCTCAAAATGCAAAATGAAAATGTAAAATTCAAAAAGAATAAATTTTGAATTTTGAATTGTCATTTTGAGATTTGCATTTTGCATTTTGAATTTGAGCGAGCGCCGAGTGTAGCGAGGCGCGAGCGATTGGGGGTTGTAAGAAGATAACGTCTCCTGCCGTTGGCGGGGGAGGGAGAGCACTTAGGTGAAGTGGTTAGGAGAATGACCCTGGAAAGGGCAGCCGTAGAGGGTAATAGCCCCGTATCCGAAAACCATTTCACGCTCCTTGTTATCTTTCTTGAGTATCCCGAGACACGATGATCTCGGGAGAAGCAGGCAGGACTATCTGCCAAGGCTAAATACTACGATATCACCGATAGTGAACCAGTACCGTGAGGGAAAGGTGAAAAGTAGGGAGGTGATCCCGGTGAAATAGAACCTGAAACCATCATGCCCACAAATACTCGGAGCCCCCTCCTAACTTTGGGCTTTTATAAGATTTTTGACCTTCTTAAGATAGAAGAATTTTAATTGGAATAAAGCAACAAGAAACATGAAATACATTTTACAAAATTTTCTTTAAGAAAATTTTGTAGTCCAAAGTTAGGAGGGGGTGACGGGGTACATATTGGAGATCGGACCAACGAGTCTCCGGCACTGCTTCGTCTAAGTGCTTTTTGGCACGCAGGCAAAGGGAAACCGAGTCTGAAAAGGGCGTTTTCCTGATTTTATCAGGAAAAGTGGTGCTGGAGGACCCGAAGCCGAGCGAGCTTGCCATAACCAGGGTGAAGTCCGATGAAAGTCGGACGGAGGCCCGAACCTATGAGCCGTGCAATACTCTTGGATGAGTTATGGTAAGAAGTGAAAAGCTAAACGAGCTCGGGAATAGCTGGTTCTCCCCGAAATAGCTTTAGGGCTAGCCCTTCATATTCTCCCGGGGGTAGAGCACTGGAAAGAATATCTTGGCGAAAGCCAGATATTTTTACCAAACTCCGAATACCGGGAGGAAAAGGTATGAAGGCGTTAGAACTTGGGCGCTAAGGTCCAGGCTCGAGAGGGAAAGAGCCCAGACCTTCATCTAAGGTTCCTAAATCCAGGCTAAGTGTTCTTAAGGAGGTGTTCTCTCTTTGACAGGTAGGAGGTTAACTTAGAGGTAGTTATCCTTTAAAGAGTGTGTAATAACTCACTACTCTATTTGGAGAGAACGCGCCGAAGATTAACGGAACTAAAGCCTGGTACCGAAGATAAGGCTCAGCACCACTTTCGCAAAGGTGGTGCAGGGGGTAGGGGAGCGTTCTTAGTGCTGTGAAGTTTCGTCGTAAGGCGGAATGGAGCGCTGAGAAGTGAGAATGTTGGTATGAGTAACCGCAATTCCGATGAGATATCGGAACACCGAAAGCCCAAGGTTTCCTTAGCAATGGCAATCAGCTAAGGGTTAGGCGGCCCTAACCGTGCCGGTGATTTTCACCGGCGTGGGATGGACAGCCGGTTAATATTCCGGCCCTCTATACCTTGTTTTTCGGAGTGACGAAGAGTAGTAACTTGGGCAAGTTATTGGATTCTTGTTTCCAACATAAGGAGAAATCCAAGTGTTGGAAAAATTATTTCCTTCGGGGAATAAAATCCAAGTGAGCACTCTTCCTAGAAAAGCTCCGAAGTAAAGAGGTATGGATCCGTACTGCAAACCGACACAGGTGGGCTGGTAGAGTATACCAAGGTGAACGGGTGAAACCTCGCTAAGGAACTCGGCAAAAAAGCAGGCGTAACTTCGGGATATGCCTTTCCAATCGTTCGTGCCTCACTGCGTTCGGCACGAACTCAAATTCAAATCTCAAATCTCAAAATGTAAAATGACAATTCAAAATGTAAAATTAGATCATTTTGAATTTTGAATTGTAATTTTGAGATTTGCATTTTGCATTTTGAATTTGAGCGAGCGCCGAGTGTAGCGAGGCGCGAGCGATTGGGCGCAGCGAAAGTTCCCCGGACGACTGTTTACCAAAAACACAGGTCCCTGCTTAACTCGTGAGAGGATGTATAGGGGCTGAGGCCTGACCAGTGCCAGAGTGTTACAATTGCCGGTCATTCTTGCACTTCGGTGCGGGAAAGGCTGAGCGATTTAAGCCTCTGGTGAACGTCCGCGGTAACTATAACCGTGTTAAAGTAGCGTAATCCCTTGTCGAGTAAGTTTCGACCCGCATGAAAGGTCTAACGATTTGGGGACTGTCTCAGCGAGGTGCCCGGTGAAAATACAATTAGCGTGAAGACGCGCTATACCTGCGGCTAGACGAAAAGACCCCGGGAGCTTTACTGGAGGGTAGTATTGGGTTTTGGGTTTTGATGCGTAGCGTAGCGGGGAGGCGTTGAGGCATCGCTTTCGGGCGGTGCGGAGCCGTCAATGAAACACCCGTCTTCAAAATTCTCAATCCTAACCCTTTGGGGACAGTGCTACCTGGACAGTTTAAGTGGGGCGCTTGCCTTAACCTGCTTTCCTTTTTCTCAGTACTAAGGAAAAGATCCCGTTACCTATTTTCCTTAGGAAGTTAGGAGAAGAGGGAAAGTTTGTGGGGCATCTCGGCTATATGCGGGAAAGTCTGAGGTATCTCTAACTACCATAGTAAAGTAAGGTAAAAATGTTAGAGTGTAGACAACCCGCAGGGAAGCCAGCATCTTTTTCAATAAAAAAGAAAAGATGTTAGCCCCTCAACGACTATACGCCGAGCCTTCTTTAATGCTAAACTAAAGAAGGATGATATAGTCTGAACTCTGCGGCGACGCAGAGAGAGCCTATCAAGAATATGGCTAAAATTACCAAAGACCTTAAATCGATAATTACCGGTGTCTTGTTAGGAGATGGACATTTGGAGACCCAGAATGGACGAACGTGGAGATTGAAAATAGAGCAATCCATAAAAAAGAAAAAATATGTAGATTGGTTGTATGAGAAATTAAGGGATTTTGTAAGTACTCCCCCTAAAAAGAAAAGAAAGAAAATAGGTGAAAAGATATATTTAAATTATGGCTTCTCCACGGTCTATTGTGGGAATTTAAGATTTTTTGGACAACAGTTTTATTCTGCAGGAAAAAAGAGAATTCCGAAGATAATAAAAAGACTCCTTACTCCATTAGCTTTAGCAGTATGGTTTATGGATGATGGATCGAAAAAATCTAACCGTCATTATGGATTTATTTTTCATACCTTAGATTTTCCCAAAAGCCAGTTAAAGTTGCTTCAGAAAGCACTAAAGGAGAACTATGGTATCGAAAGCAGAATTCATTGTCAAAGAAAATATACGAAAGTAAGATATAGATTATATATTCCTGGAAGAGAAAGAGAAAAATTTCTTAAGGTTATTAAACCTTATTTACTTCCTCTGTTTTGGTACAAAGTTAAAAAATAGGCCAACATCTTGCCTAAAAGGTAACGGAGGCGTCTAAAGGTCGGCTAGCTCCGGATGGAAATCGGAGCGGTCCTACAAAGGGAAAAGCCGGCTTGACTGCAAGGCGGATATGCCGCGCAGGGAGGAAACTCGAGCTTAGTGAACCGATGCCGGTTAATAGAAACGGCAGAGATCATCAGACAAAAGTTACCCCGGGGATAACAGGCTGGTAGGGCCCGCGAGTTCCCATCAACGGCCCTGTTCGGCACCTCGATGTCGGCTCGTCGCATCCTGGAGGTGGAGAAGCTTCCAAGGGTTGGGCTGTTCGCCCATTAAAGCGATCCGTGAGTTGGGTTCAGAACGTCGCAAGACAGTTTGGTCTCTATCTACCGCAGGCGCCGAGTCTTGAGGGGAGTTGCTCTTAGTAAGAAAATTGCTACTTCACGGAGTAATCCGTGATGACAATCCGGCTAATAACGGTGAAGCCTTCATTATTTATCTGGTTGCAGTGATCATAAGTCTTGATGGTCCAAAGACTATATGATACAATTTACTTGAGGACCAGATAAATATTAAGGTAACACCGTGGGAAGACAAATAAAAATTCTAGATGCTGATTTGGCTTATATTGCTGGATTTCTTGATGGTGATGGAAGTGTTATAATCCAAGTTAAGAACAGTAAGGACAGACCCAAAGGTTGGCGATTAATGTTTACTATCTGTTTTTATCAAGATACGCGTCACGAACGACCGCTTTTCTGGATTCAGAAAAAATTGGGTATAGGGTACATTTCCAGACGGAATGATGGAATAACTGAATTGAGAATAAATGGGTATGAGCAAACAAGAAAGATTTTGGAAAAAGTCTATCCCTATCTTAAGTTTAAGAAAAAACAGATAGGATATGTTTTAGAATCTCTCAGGCTTTTAAAATCCAATAGAAGATTGTCTGAATTAGAGAAAAAAGATCGAATAAAAATAGCTAATGCCATTCTGAAATCTAGACAAGAAACTTATCAGTCAGGATTAAAGAGGATGAAAAAGCTAAAATCTGATTTGAAGAAAATTATAGAATTGTAAAATTTGAATTTTTATTTGTCCCCGTAACGACTTTTCTTAAATAAAATGTTTAAGAAGGATGGTGGCTAAAAAACCCACCATAATACGCCGGCTCCCAATTATGTATTGGGAGAAGATATAGTCTAAGCTTATAGAAATATAAGAGTAACTTGACGAGAGGACCGGAGCGAACCAACCTCTGGCGTACCAGTTGTTCCGCCAGGAGCACTGCTGGGTAGCTATGTTGGGAAGGGATAAGGGCTGAAAGCATCTAAGCCCGAAGCCCACCCCAAGATTAGGACTCAGCTCGGTCGGAGATTACGACCTTGATAGGGCGCAGGTGTAAGTCCCGTGAGGGATTGAGCCGAGCGCTACTAATGAGCGAAAAAACTCTTACCGCACACCTTTTGGCTGCAATCAAAGTAGAAGGCGCTGTACCAAGATTATCCGTCTTGTCCCATTGGACGCCGTACCAGATGAGAAGTATTAAGATTGTAGGTACTGTAAGAGGGCTATACTGGAGATGCTCCACCCGTTCCCATACCGAACACGGAAGTGAAATTCTCCAAGGCCGATGATATTGCCTTTTGGCGAGAAAGTAGGTAGCCCTCTTACAGTGCCTATAATTTCTCTTCTTAATTGGGTACGGAGTTAATGAGAGTGATTTTTTCTTAAAGCAGACAGTGGTATTTTGGTTAAGCACAAAGAACCTCCTAAAAGAGGTTCTTTTTTGGAAGGATTTGATAAATTGAAAATAAAAGGATAAAATGAAGAACTGAACAATAATAATTCAAAATTCAAAAATCAAAATGACAATTTAAAATCTCAAATCTCAAATGTCAAATCTCAAATCCAAATCTCAAATCCTAAATCTTAAATCTATTTTTTGCCATTTTTAGATTTATTAGATTTGACATTTGACATATGGATTTAACATTTGACATCTAACATTTGAGATTTATTTAATTTTGCATTTTGAGTTTTTATTATGGGGTTTATTTTTGAATCTATGATCGTGAGAAACAAAATTTCGCTGGCGGTTTTAGTGGTAATTATTATTTTTTTGCTCAACCTATTTCAGAAGGAGGTAAAGGGCGCTTTTTATTCGTTTTCTGCTCCTTTTCAAAGAATTATTTTCAGCGTTTCACTCAATATTTCCAACTTTGTCAAATCAATAGAGCAAAGCCAAAAAGAAAGAGCAGAAAATGAGAGGTTAAGAAAAAAGATAAAAGAATTAATGGCTGAAAATATCAAATTAAAACAGGTTGAAGAGGAAAACAAGCGTTTAAGGAGGGCCTTAAAGATTGAGCCTCGTTCAGATTTTAATTTCTTTCTTTCCCGGATAATAAGCAAGGATATAATTTCCTCTGATTCAATTTTGATAAAGGGAGGAGCAGAAGACGGCATTAAAGTGGGGATGCCTGTTGTTACCCCAGAAATGGTTTTAGTGGGCAGGATTGAAGAGACCCTGGATAGATTTTCGAGGGTTCAATTGATTTTTAGCAAAGGATTTTCTTTTGATGTTGAAATTTTGAAGGAAGGAAATCAAGGTCCTATTTATGGTTTGATTAAGGGAAGGGGAGATTTTAAGATTTTTTTAGACAATGTTCCTCTGAAAGCCAAGATTAAGGAAAAAGATGTTTTAACAACAGCCGCCTTGGGAGGAATTTTCCCCCGAGGCCTATTGGTGGGCGAGGTAAAAAAGGTCAGCAAGTCAAACGTCCAGCCTTTTCAGGTGGCCGAGGTCTCTCCCTTTCTCGATATCAAGGACCTAAGGGAATTATTTATAATCACAAGATGGTAAAACGCCTTCTCTTTTTGGTTTTGATTTTTTATGTTTTGGTTTTAATCCAGACCAGTTTTTTTATCCCTTTTAGAGGGATAAACCTTATTTTGCTTTTGACAATTTTCTTGAATATATTTGAAAAATCGGAAGGAACTATTGGCCTCTCTTCAAGTCTTATCGCGGGTTTTTTTCTGGATGCCTTTTCAAATAAGCCTTTCGGGTTTTACCTTTTTTTTCTTGTTGCTTTGTCCCTTTTGATTAAACTAATTCTGAAAAGATATATCCAATTTCCTGTTTTGATAAAATAAATATATGATAAAAAGACATGAGGAAATAGAAACCGAAGAGGTTTTTTTGGATTCTTTGGTTCAAAAGGAGGAAAATGATTTTTTTGAGAAGAAATTTGAGGTTCCTTTGTCTTGGAATACCACCCGCTTTTTTTTAATTTTTGTATTTATTATTATTTTTGCTCTTTTTGTCAGAGATATCCAGCTTCAGATATGGCAAAGAGATAAATACCTCACCTTAGCAGAGAGCAACAGATTTATCGTTAAAAAGACAAAAGCCCAAAGGGGGGTGATATACGGCAGTGATTTGAGACAACTGGTTTTTAATAAACCCAGCTTTGATTTGGTGCTTCAAAAAAACGCCTTGCCCAAAGACCAAAAAGAGAGAGAAAGAATCTTGAAAGAGGTCTCCGGAATAATCAGAAAGGACCTTGACCAGATAAAAAAAGAAATAGAGGAAGAGGCGGGACCTAAAATTTTTATTTCAAGAAATCTTGACTACGAGAGCCTTATTGTTTTGGAATCAAGGATATCGGAACTTCCTGGATTTAAGATAGAAAATAATACTGTCAGAGATTATGTGGACGGCAAGGTTTTTTCTTCGGTTTTGGGCTATAAGAGAAAGACAGGCGAAGGAGTTGGCTTGGAAGGTTATTACGACCAGATTCTTAAGGAAAAGCCGGGTAAACTTTTGGTTGAAAGGGATGCCCACGGCTCAGTGGTTTCAAAAAAAGTTGTTTTACCTCCCGAACCTGGCAAAAGTTTGCTTTTATATTTAGACCCTCAACTTCAGGAAAAACTTTATCATACGCTGGAAGAGGCAAGGGTTAAGGCAAAGGGGAAGACAGCCTCAGCAATTGTTTTAGATGCCAAAACCGGAGGAGTTTTGGCTTTGGTTTCGCTTCCCAGTTTTGATAACAATCTCTTTTCTCAAGGAATGTCACCCCAACAGTGGAAAGCGATTCAAGATAACCCCCTTCATCCCCTTGTAAATCATGCCATATCTAACGGTTACCAAACCGGCTCGGTTATCAAACCACTGCTGGCCGCCGCCGCCCTTCAGGAGAATATAATTTCTCCTGACAAAAAAATTGACCCCTCAAAAGGAACAGGTAAACTTATTATTCCCAATCCTTGGCATCCTGAAAAGCCCTTTGTTTTTAGAGACTGGAAGATTCATGGATTGACCGATATGAGAAAGGCGATTGCGGAGTCGGTTAATATTTACTTCTACACAATCGGAGGGGGATATGGAAATCAAAAGGGTTTGGGAGCGAGAAGAATTAAAAAATACCTTCAACTCTTTGGCTGGGGAAGGAAGACAGGGATTGACCTTACAGGAGAATCAGCAGGTTTTCTTCCCGACCCTGATTGGAAGGAAAAAGAAATTGGCACTTCCTGGACAATCGGAGAAACCTATCATTACTCAATCGGCCAGCAATATCTTAAGGTAACCCCTCTTCAGGTGGCAGTTTCCTTTTTGCCTATTGCTAATGGAGGAAAACTTTTAAGACCTCAGGTAGCAAGAGGGATTTTGGATGAGAATAAGAATTTGATTGAGGAATTTAAACCCGAGGTGATTAGAGAGAGATTTATAGACCAAGATAATCTTAAGGTAATCAGGGAAGGTATGCGTCAGGCAGTCACCCATGGCTCCTGCACTCCTTGGCTAAATAGTTTGCCTTTCAAGACCGCTTGCAAAACCGGCACTGCTCAGATAGGCAAGGACCCGTACTACGATGGCTGGGTAGTAGTTTTTGCTCCTTATGAAGATCCTCAAATTGTTTTGGTCATTAGTATTAGAGATATTAAAAGGGCCCACTCTGTAATTTTGCCTGTAGCAAGGTCCGTATTGGAGTGGTATTTTGGAAATTCAAAATCCAAAACTCAAAATTCAGAATGATAATCTCAAATCTCAAATGTCAAATCTCAAATCCAAATCTTAAATCTTAAATCTATTTCTTCGCTATTTTTAGATTTATTAGATTTGACATTTGACATATGGATTTGACATTTAACATCTAACATTTGAGATTTATTTAATTTTGCATTTTGAGATTTGAGATAAGATCAAAGCCATTTTAGATGGCTTTTTTTGTTTTGTTGAATTTTGTGGATATCCTGTGGAAAAACTAGGCAGTTTTATCTTAAATACTATGATTTTATTTAATTTGACGAATAATTCTTAATCGGTTAAAATAAAGCCAGTGGGGAATTGTGGATAACTATGGGAAAACTGCCTATTTTTGTGGAAAACTATGTTTATTGGTGAATATACCTATTTAATAGATGAAAAAAAACGTCTGGCTATTCCTGCTAAATTCCGCAGGGAATTGGGGAAAAGAGCAGTTATTACCAGAGGTATTGATAAATGTTTGGTAATTTACCCTGTATCTGAATGGCGTCGTTTGGCTCAAAAATTGGAAAAACTTCCGAGCAGCGCAGCAGATAGTCGGGGTTTTGTCCGGCTGATGCTTGCCGGAGCAGTGGACGTAGCATTAGATAAATTAGGTCGGGTGTTGATTCCTGACTATTTAAAGAATTACGCTTTTTTAAAGAAAAATGTTTCAGTTCTGGGCTTGTCCAACCGTATTGAAGTTTGGGATGCCGAAAGATGGGAAGAATATAAAAAGAAAACTGAAGAAAAGGCAGGGGATATTGCCGAGCGGCTCAAAGAACTGGGCATTTAAGGAGCAATTTTGAATTTTGAGATGTAATTTTGAGATTTGAGATTTGAATTTTGAGATTTAATTATGCGCCGAGATGAAATAAAATCTATATTTGCTTTAAGTGGAATATTGACAGTTCTTCTGGCGGTTTTATACATCTTTCAGCTTGGTTCTCTGACCAGGACAATGTATTTGATTAGAGATTGTTCTTCAAAAATAGAGGAGATTTCTGCGGAGAATGATATCTTGGAGGTCAAGGCGTCCCAAATGAGTTCTTTAGAAAATCTGAAGCCTTTGGTTGATGGACTGAACTTTGAGATGGCTGGAAAGATTGATTATATCAGGGTAAGAGGCGAAGCAGTGGTAGCAGTAAAACCATAAAATGAAAGATGAGAGAGTGGCGGCTAAAATTGATTTTCTTTTTTGTTGTTGTTTTTGGGCTATCAATTATAGCCCGGCTTTATTTTCTTGAGGTTATAAATGGAGATTATTATCGGGCGTTGGCTCAGGGTCAGCAGAAGACAATCAAACGGATGGACGAGAGGGGAAGGATTTTTTTTAAGGGAGGGCAGATATTAGCCACAAACAAAAAAGGGAACTATCTATTTATTTCTCCTAAAGAAATCAGTGATAAAGAGGCAACGGCAAAGGTAATCTCAAAAATTCTAAACATTCCCGAAAAGGAGATTTTGAAAAAGACAATGGAAGACAATTATTTTGAGTTAATTAAAAAACGGCTCACTTTGGACGAGGCAGAAAAACTAAAGAAGCAAGAACTAAAGGGCGTGCATCTCGGGGATGCCATTTTTAGGGATTATCCTCAAGGAACCCTTGCTTCTCAGGTGGTTGGCTTTCTAAATGATGCCGGAGAAGGACAATATGGCCTGGAGGGGTATTATAACCAATCCCTTAAGGGAGAAAAAAAGATCGAAGGGCTAAAAACTCCTTGGGGGCAACTAACATCCTTAATTAACAATAATTCCAATGCCACGGATATCTGGCTGACCATTGATTATCCAATTCAGTTTAAGGCAGAGGAACTGCTTAAGGAGGCAAAAGATGATTTTGACATTCGCAGTGGCCAAATTATTGTTATCGAACCAAACACCGGCAAAATTTTGGCTCTGGCTAACTTTCCCAATTTTGACCCCAATAAATATGAAGAGTATGCTCTTGCTAAAAAGATAGTTATTTTTCAAAACAGTGCCATTCAAAAACTTTTTGAGCCCGGCTCGTGTTTTAAACCAATCACTATGGCAGCGGCTTTAGAGGAAGGAAAAGTTACGCCGGAGACCACCTACGAAGATAAAGGAGTGGTTTGGCTGAACGGCCGGCCTATTTATAACTTTGCCAGAAAAAAATGGGGCAAGAGAACAATGACCGAGGTATTGGAAAAATCAATTAATACCGGAGCAATTTTTGCCGAAAGAAAATTGGGCAACGAAGAGTTTCTGAAATATATTAAAAAATTTGGGATATTGGAACCGACAGGGATTGACCTTGAAGGCGAGGTTTTTTCCAAAAACAAGAGGTTGGTAAAGGGTAGAGACATTGACTTTGCCACTGCTTCATTTGGTCAGGGAATTGAAATGACGCCAATTCAGTTGGTTCGGGCATTTTGTGCTATTGCCAATGGGGGAAAGATGGTCAGGCCCTATGTGGCAGAAAAATTTTCTCAAAACGGAAAGGTATTTAAAACAAAACCGTTGGTAAAGGCCCAAGAGGTTATTTCTTCAAAAACGGCTTATCAATTAACCAAAATGCTGGTGAGCGTGGTTGAGAACGGATTTGGGAAGAAGGCAAAAATTCCTGGTTATTATGTGGCTGGAAAAACCGGGACTTCCCAGATTCCCTTTTCGACATTGGGAGTTAATCGTAGGGGCTATTCTAATGAAACCTGGCAGTCCTTTATTGGTTTTGCTCCAGCCTATGACCCGAAATTTTTGATTCTTGTAAAATTAGACAACCCAAAATCAAGAAGTTCTGAATACTCGGCCGTTCCTATTTTCCATGATTTGGCAAAATATATTATTGATTACTGGCAGATACCGCCGGACTACCAACTATGAATTTTTTCTCAAAACTTAAATCCTTTTTAAGAAAGCCGAGGGTGATAATTGTTGTCGGCAAAGACCGAATTAGAACCAAGGAAACTATTTGTCAGATATTAAAACATCCCAAGATTGACAAGGACATTTTGACTTTGGAAGCAAAACTGGACAGCGATTCAGAAACGAAAGAACTGAAGTGGTTAATTAAAAATTCTAAACTGCCGATATTGGTTGCCACCTGTATAGGCAGCATTCCCTTTCAGCCCATTGTCTCTGCTGAAGAAGAAAGGATAAAGAGGGTAGAAGAATTGGCTAAACAACTGCCTCCTTTTGGTTGTTTTATTGCAAACCTTGATGATGAAAGAATAAAAAAGATAAAAGCCGGGGCAGACGTTAAAGAGATTGGTTTTGGTTTTGAGGAAGGGGTTGATCTTAGGGCGACTGATATTTGTTCCCGTCTCGGGGTTAACTTTAAGGTTAATTATCAGGGTAGTTTTGTTCCGGTGTGGTTGGAGGGGGCTTCTGAAAAGGAGCAGATCTACTCTGCCTTGGCCGCTATTGCTGTGGGAGTAATCCTGGGCTTGAATCTTGTTGAAATCTCCCAAATTTTAAAAGGTTGTTCCTTTTCAACTCGGTATGGACAATAGAGTAGTTTTGACCTATAATAATCATAAAGGATTTGCAAGCGAACCTTAAATAAAATTGGCTCCGAAACCCAGCATTGCTTACCCTGGGTAAGCAATACTAATGCAAAATGCAAATCTCAAAATGCAAATCTCAAAATGACCCCGAACAAATTGCTCCGCAATTATACGGGGCAGGCAATTCAAAATGCAAAATGAATTTTTCGCCCGGAATTTAGAGTTTAGGATTTAAAGTATAATTTTGAATTTTGAGATGTAATTTTGAGATTTGAGATTTGAATTTTGAGATTTAAGATTCGAGATTTGACATTTGAGATTTTACATTATCATTTTGATTTTTGCATTTTGCATTTTTATTTGTAATTTAAATTATGGCTGGAGAAGAAAAAGAGGTTTTTAGGGAAGGGCCTGAGGAACTGGCTAAGAGGATTTTTGAGGAGATTCAGGAAAAAAAGGAAAGGGGAGAAGAAAAGGAATTTTTGACTGCCGAGGAGAAAATAATTAAAGAAAAACTGCGTCGGGAGATAGAATTAATGAAAATAAATCCGGAACTTCAGGATGAAGCCCGGAAAAAAGCCCAACAGATAAAGGAATTAGATGTTCAGGGGAAGATTAAGAATCTGCTTCTGGCGGCAGAACAAGAGGGAGTGGCGTTTGCCGTAAAAATAGCGGAAGGACTTAAAGATCCCTATCTTTTGGATGTCTTCCATGACATTTTAGCCAGAGACGGCCTTTTTAAGAGGTTTAAGAAATAAAACGAAGTAATGTCTCAGATATTAAAAATACCGATGGTAACCATTGATTTATTAAATATCCTCGTCTTTCTCTTTCTCCTTTTAGTTTTTGGGGCTGTTCTTGTTTTTTTCTCTCAAAAAAGCAAAAAGGAGCGGATTTTCAGGAGCCTGGAAAAGGTTCTTTTTTTGGTTTCAATGCCTAAATATGAGTTGAAAAAGGAGGAGACGATGAAGCAGGAGGAAAAGGTTCTTATTGCTCAGATGGAGCAGATATACGCTAATTTTTTCAATTTTCAGCCCGGCCTTTTTGGAAGGTCTCCGGAGATTGCTTTGGAAATTGCCTCCCAAATAGGAGGCAGAGATATTATGTTTTATGTGGCTGTACCCAGGTCTTTAGAGGCGGCTTTTGAAAAGTATGTCCAGGGAGTGTATCCTCGGGCAGTGGTTGAAAAAATTCCTCAAGACTACACCATTTTTGAGCCAGGGGGAGTTGTCTCTGGGGCTTATCTAAAATTGGTCCAAAGACCATTCTTTCCGCTGAACACCTATAAACATCTTGAAAAAGACCCTATTTCAGTTATCACTGATACCTTCAGCAAGATAAAACCAGACGAAGGAGCGGCTATTCAGGTGATGATTAGGCCATTTCCTCAGGCAAAATGGATAAGGATGGGGGAGCGTCTTTTATTCAAAATAAAGCAGGGCAAGCCCTTGAGGGTTGCTGTTTGGGAGGCATCGAGAAATGCGGTAGTTGATTTTATTTTTGATTTGGTTGGAGCATTTTTTGCTGGCCCAAGAAAGAAAGAGAACCAAGATTTTTATCAACAACAAAAAGAGCAAAGAATAGAAGAAGCGACCCTGAAGGCGATTGAAGAAAAAATCCACAAGCAGGTCTTTGAGGTAAACATCAGATTGTTGTCTTCTGCCCATAGCCGGCAAAGGGCTGATGAACTTTTAAGCCATATGGAGGCGTCTTTTGGCCAATTTTCTCTTTTTTCACTCAATAGTCTGCGTTCAAATCGCTTGAGCGGCAGGGCGCTTCGGCGCCTTGTCTATGATTTCAGTTTTAGAAATTTCAGACCCTCTCAGAGAATTCTTTTGAATGTGGAGGAACTAACTAGCATTTACCACTTTCCAACCCGGTATGTTGAAACTCCTTATATTAGGTCCCAAAAAAGCGTTACCGCTCCTCCGCCGGCTGAACTGCCGGAAAGGGGCCTGGTCCGTATTGGCAGGGTTATTTTTCGGGGAGAGGAAAAGGATGTTTCCTTTGCCACCGAAAACGACCGAAGGAGACATTTCTATATTGTGGGGCAAACCGGTACCGGAAAATCCAGTTTGTTAAGAGAGATGATTAGGCAGGATATAGAGGCAGGCAGGGGAGTGGGAGTTATTGATCCCCACGGCGACCTTATTGAGGCAACCCTTGCTAATATTCCAAAGGAGAGAGTTGATGATGTGGTCTTGTTTGAACCCTTTGACACAAAGCGGCCCTTGGGATTGAATATGCTGGAATATGAAACCCCGGAACAGAGAGATTTTGCTGTCTCTGAAATGATTACAATTTTTCATAAACTTTTTCCTCCAGAAATTATTGGTCCAATGTTTGAGCATTATATGAGAAACGCAATGCTTGCTTTAATGGCTGACCAAAGCGAACCGGGCACACTGGTGGAGATTCCAAGAATTTTTACTGATGATGAATTTATGGAATCTAAATTAAGGAAGGTAACTGACCCTTTGGTAAGAAATTTTTGGCTTAAGGAATGGCGTCAGACCACTGGGGAGACAAAGTCAGATATGCTGGGTTATGTGGTTTCAAAGGTTGGAGGGTTTGTGGGTAATGAGATGATGAGGAATATTATTGGACAGAGTCATTCCAGTTTTGACCTCTCAAAGATAATGGATGAAGGAAAGATATTCTTGGCAAATTTATCAAAGGGCAGGACGGGAGAGGTAAATAGTTCCCTTTTGGGTTTGATTTTGGTTTCAAAAATGCAAATGGCGGCAATGAAAAGGGCAAGGATTCCCGAGGAGGAGCGCCGAGATTTTTATTTATATATTGATGAGTTTCAGAACTTTACCACTGATTCTATTGCCACCATTTTGTCTGAGGCAAGAAAATATCGTTTGAATCTGATATTAGCCCATCAGTACATACCTCAGTTAGCAGAGCAAATAAGAAACGCTGTTTTGGGAAATGCGGGAACAATTGGCGCTTTCCGGGTGGGAGCCAATGACGCTGAATTCTTAGAAAAGCAGTTTGAGCCGGAATTTTCCAGATTTGACCTGGTCAACCTCGATAACTTTGTTCTTATATTAAGGTTGATGATTAAAGGCAAGACAACCCCTCCTTTTAAGATTCAAACTGTTGTTCCCAAGCAAGGAAATCCGGAAATTGTGGAGCCGATTAAAAAATTGTCAAAACTGAAATATGGAAGAAGGAAAGAAGATGTTGAGGCAGAGATTGCCCGGAGAATGAAACTGAGTCAGGTATAGGGGGTAAATCCACCCTTGACAAACATTACTCAAATGGGGTAAGGTGAAAGTGTCGGTTGAGGATTAAAGGTTGCGGCCGATTTAGCAATAAGTAGAAAGTAAAAAACTAACTTTTTTAATAAATTTTATGAATCCAGAAAAAAGATCTGCCTTTTCCTCAGGGAGGGACGGAGGAAGTTCTCCCGAGAAGGCAACCAACAAACAGAAGACGGATAAAATAGCCGAAGAGCAACGACTTTATGAGACCCAAAAGAGAATATGGGGAAAAGAATACGCAGATAAGAAAAGACAAGAAAGACAACAAAAGGGAAAAAAGGAAGAAGGAGAAAAAACGAAGACCTCGGAGCAGGAGATTTCTGAGAAGAAAACAAAGAAAACAGAGGAGAAGAAGACAGAGGAAGAGAAAAAGAGAGAGGAGGAAATAAGAGAGAAGAGGAAAAAAAGAAAGGAGGAGGTGAAAAAAGGAGAAGAGAAAGCCTTAGAAGGTTTTGGAAGGATGATGGAAGAAGCTTCTGAATCAAGGAAATTGCCAGAAGAGGAAGTAGTGCAAGGAGAAGGAAAAGAAGAAGGAGAAGAAGGAGAAGGGGGACCTCCACCTGAAGGAGGAGAAGGAAAAGAAGAGATTAGATTTGAGCCAGAAGAAAAGGAGAAGATGCCTTGGGATGTGGAAGCACTGAGCAGATCAAACAGGGAATTTTTGGAGGAATATGGACTTGTGCCGCAACTTAAAGGAGAAACATTGGAAAATATAGACCGTTATCTCCGAGACGAGATTTTTGAGTTCCAACTAAAGATGGCGAAAGAGTGGGCAAAGATAGGAGATAATATGGCAGAAATCAAAAAGGCACTGGGAGGGAAGGAAGAAATTTCTGACCGGGAGTTGGTAGCAGAAGTCAAGAGAATGGGAGGGTTTGAACAGATGATGGAAGAAGAAGGGCTTTCTGATAGAATAGACCAGTTAAAGGAAAGGTGGAAGCAGTTAAATACCCTGAGGGAGACCTGGAAGAAGGGAGAAGCGCCCGCTCAGGTTGCTGGATTAACCTTATATGAGTTTGAAAATAAAAGGAAGGTGCTGGAAGAAGAGATTGAAGCGAAAAAGAAGGAGGTGGTAGGCCATTGGAAAAAATTGACAGAAGGAAGATTTGCTCCAGGAGTAAGAGAAGTTATCCAGAGGGAATATCAGCAACTTTTAGAAGAATTAAAAGAAAAAGAACAAAAACTCCAAACACTTCAACAAACCCAGCAAGATATTTTGGAGGCAACTGCCGGACGAGATTTAGAAAGGGAGGCAAGAGTCAAGATAATGGACGACTTAACAGCCACAGGAAAGAATTTGGAGAACAAAAGCCAAATAAGAAGATTCGCCCAGAAAATAATGGGCTGGAAGATAGAAGGATTGTCAGCAAAGGAAAAGATAACCCGAAAACTAAAAGGAGAGCCAACCGATGTAATAAGGGTTACTTATGAGACCGGAGAAATAGAAGAGGTTCCAGAGGATGACCTAAAAGAACTGATAATAGAGGGTTACAGAGAAAAGAGGCAGAGAGAAGAAATAACAAAATTGATTGAAAAAGCCGCTCCGAGCAGAGCCGAGGCAGTAAAAAATTCCTATGAGGCGTTAAAGGATGCCCTGATAAAACAGGCAAAGGAAAGAGAATTGAATAAGGTAGCCAGTCCTGAAAAGATAGAAAAACTGAAAGAAATAGTCGGAGAAGGAGAGGTAGATGTTATTAATGGTATCGAAAATCTGAATAAAGGAATTTTGGAGACAGGATTTACAGGAAACATAGAGGGAGATTATTCAAGGTTAAGGGATATTGTGGACTCATCAGGCTTGGGACAGATGCCCGAACTTGAAGAGATAAGCGATGAAGCAAGGGAAAATTATGGAAAGATTATGAAATCTAAAGATAGGGTGGGTTTGATAGGATGGATAATAGAGGCATTGTTGGAGGGTATTAAGACGCCGAGTAATTAAGGCAAATGTTATAAAATTTATGGCTAAAGCAACAATTCTTTCAGACGAGAGTTTAGAGAAGTTTGTTTCAGAACTTAATATCAGCGCAGAAAATAAAAGTTTTCTTTTGGAAAGAATTCCCCATTTAGATTTGGATCAAAGAAAGTTTCTTTTTCGTCTTTTGTTTCAGATTTATCTTTTGGATTTGGAGGAAAAAGCGGTCTTGTCAAAAATTAAGAAAGAAGAGAAGAAGTAAGACCTTTATTTTGCTTAAAAAATCGGAATGAGGCTTTAACGGGCTTTAATTAGCCCGTTTTTTTGCAGAATCTGGAAAATTTGGTAAAATAGAGACAAATAATGCTGCATTAAAATGCCTATGGCTGAGATTTTTTGGCATAGTTTGCCGATAGAGGAGGTAATAAGGGTATTAAAAACAGATCCTGAAAAGGGATTGACCAAAGAGGAGGTTGAAACCCGCGTTCAGGAATTTGGCAAGAACCTTCTTCCCCAAAAACCTCTTCCCTCAAATTTTGCTTTGTTTTTAGGTCAGTTTAAGGATATCTTGATTGTAATTTTGCTTATTGCCGGACTTCTTACCTTTGTTTATCAGAAATATGCCGATACCTTGGCTATTTTTCTTATTGTTTTTTTAAGCGCCCTGATTGGCTTTTATCAGGAGCGCCGCGCCTGGGATATTTTAGAGGGATTGAGAAGGGTTGCAAGGATGAAGGCGACCGTAATAAGAGATGGAAACAAGCGTATTCTGGACTCTGAGGAGGTTGTTCCTGGAGACATTGTGATTTTGGAAGCAGGAGACAAGGTGCCGGCTGACGCAAGGATAATTAGAAGCAGGGAGATGAAAATCAACGAGATGGAATTAACAGGAGAATTTTTACCTTCGGAAAAACGGGCCGGAACTATTCCCGAGAAAACCCCGCTTGTTGACAGAGAAAATATGCTTTATATGGGAACGATAGTAGAGCAGGGCGAGGGTGTGGCAGTAGTTACTGCCACTGGGTTTAATACAGAACTTGGAAGGATCGCCGGAATGATAGAAGAAAAAGAAAGCCCCACTCCTCTCCAAAATAAAATAAAAAGATTGGGGTTTGAGGTAGCCGGTATTATCGGAATTTTTGTTTTTATTATTTTTTTAATTGGTCTTTCCCAGGGGAGAGATTTTTTTCTGCTTTTGGAAACAGCGGTGGCTACAGCAGTTGGAGCAGTGCCTGAGGGTCTGCCGGCGGCTGTGACTATAACCTTAGCCTTGGGCGCTGAGAGGATTTTAAGAAAAAAGGGCTTGGTTAAAAACTTAACTTCGGTTGAAACGCTGGGCTCAACAGCAATAATTTGTTCTGACAAGACCCTAACCCTGACCGAGGGAAAAATGAGGGTGGAAGGAATTGAGGCAAAGAATGGGGATAAATTCTTAGCACTGAAATCAGCGGTTTTAACTTCTAAGGCGTTTATTGAAAATCCGGAAGAACCAAAGGAAAAATGGGTATTAAGAGGGAGTCCGACCGAGAAGGCGGTATTAAAGAAAGCCATTGAAATGGGTCTTGACTACAGGACCTTTGAGCCAAAACTAATTCAAAAAATACCATTTAACTCAAAGGATAAAATTGCCTTTGCTTTTTATAAGGAAGATGGTCTTAAAACCATTTACGCCTGCGGCGCCCCAGAAAAAGTACTCCGAATTTGCCAACTAAAAGAGAAGGAAAGAAATATCTTGGAGAAAAGGGTAGGCGAATTAACCAAGAAGGGACTGAGGGTTTTGGCTTCAGCCGGCAAGAAAGGCATTAGAAAAATCTCAATTCAGGGGCTTAAAGATTTAACTTTTTTCGGTTTTTTGACCTTGACCGACCCCTTGAGACCTGAGGCAAAAGAAGCGATAAAGGTATGTTGCCAGGCAAAGATGGTGCCAATTATTGTTACGGGCGACCATAAATTAACAGCCAAGGCGGTTTCTGAAAAATTGGGTATAAAGGTAAAAGACGAAAACATTTTAGAAGGCAAGGATATAGACAGGTTGTCAGATGAACAGTTGGATATGATTTTGGAGAAAATTAAAATTTATGCTCGGGTTGAGCCCAGACACAAACTTCGGATTGTCAAGGCATGGCAAAGAAGGAACAAGGTAGTGGCGATGACCGGAGATGGAATAAACGACGCCCCGGCTCTAAGGCGAGCGGATATCGGGGTGGCTTTGGGCTCGGGCACAGAGGCGGCAAAGGAAGCGGCGGACCTAATTTTAGCAAACGATAGTTTTTCTGTAATTAAGGAAGCGGTAAGAGAAGGCAGAAGGGTAGTGGACAATATAAGAAAGGCGATTTTGTTTATGGGAGCAGAATGTTTTTCAGAAATTGTTTTGGTTTTTGGCTCTTTTGTTTTCCATCTCCCTCTGCCGGTTTTACCTGTCCAGATTTTATGGGAAAATCTTCTCGTCGGAAGCCCTCAGGGGATGGCTTTTGCCTTTGAACCTGTTGAGAAGGGAACAATGAAAAGAATGCCCGAGGATCCAAAACTACCTCTTATTACCAGAGAAATGAAGTATCTTATTTTTTTCGGGGGCATTTTAACCGATTTTATTCTTTTTTTAATTTTTCTTTTTCTTTACAAATTTTCAGATTACTCATTGCCTCATATAAGAACAATTATTTTTGCTGGCCTTTCTTGGGGTTCACTTTTTTATCTTTATTCCTGCAAAAACCTGAGAAAAAATATCTGGGAATATAATATCTTTTCAAATCGGACATTAAATATTACCTTGTTTTTGGGAGTGCTAATGATTTTGGCTGGCATCTATCTGCCGGTTTTTCAAGCCCTTATTAAGACCGTTCCCTTGAATTACTTTGACTGGCTGATTCTTTTCTCATTTGGCTTTCTCAACCTTGCAATATTTGAATTGGTTAAGTATGCTTTTAAGAAGAAAATGGTATAATTTACAATAACCAAAATCAAATTCAAAGTTCAAAGGTAAAAAAATGCAAAATGCAAATCTCAAAATGCAAAATGATAAAAAATTTAATTCAAATCTCAAAATGCAAATCTCAAAATGACAATTCAAAATGCAAAATGAATTTTTCGCCCGGAATTTAGAGTTTAGAATTTAGGATTTAGGATTTAAAGTATAATTTTGAATTTTGAGATGTAATTTTGAGATTTGAGATTTGAATTTTGAGATTTTAGATTATCATTTTGATTTTTGATTTTTGAATTTTGATTTAAAAAAAATGAGTATCCTTTTCCATACCCTTGCTTTCATTGTTGCCTGTTTTTTTCTTATTTTTTGCGGGAGGCACCTGATTGATTCTTTATCAAAAATCTCCAGATTTCTTAACTGGAAAGAGTTTGTTGTTGCTTTTTTTCTTATGGCTCTTGGTGTTTCCCTGCCTAACTTTTTTGTGGGAATTACCTCTGCTTTTAATAAAATTCCCCAACTTTCTCTTGGCGATATTATAGGCGGAAACATTATTGACCTGTCCATAGTGGTTGGGTTGGCTGCCCTTGTTTCTCGGGGCGGGCTTACAGCCGCCAGTAGTACGGTTCAGGAAACCGCTTTTTTTACTGTTTTTATCGCTATTTTGCCTCTTCTTCTAATTTCTGATATGACCCTTTCTCGCTTTGATGGACTCATTCTTATTCTTGCTTTTGTTTTTTATACCTTCTGGCTGTTTTCCAAAAAAGACAGATTTACCAAAATTTATGACAAAATCAAAGAGCCAAAGAGTTTTGGTTTTTTTCTTAAAAACCTTGGTTGTTTTTTTGGTTCGTTTATCGTTGTTCTTTTATCTGCCAATTTCATTGTTGCTTCGGCAAAATTTTTTGCTTCTTACTTTTCTTTGCCTCTTACTGTCATCGGTATTTTTATTATTGGACTGGGAAATTCTTTGCCCGAGATGTTTTTTTCTCTCCAGGCAGCCAGAAAGGGGGAGGACTGGCTAATGCTGGGCGACCTAATGGGAGGAGTGATAATTACCGCTACCTTGGTTTTGGGAATAGTATCGTTGATTTGTCCGATAAAGATAACCAATTTTTCAGACATAGCGATCGGTCGGGGATTTTTAGCCCTTTCGGCTATATTTTTCTTGATTTTCATCCGGAGTGGACGAAAGATAACCAAAAGAGAAGGCATTTTTTTGGTACTAATTTACATTGCCTTTCTGACAGTTGAAATTTTGTTTTAATAGTGGTAATCTAATCAGAAATTAAATAAATGTCAAAAGAGAAAAGTCCGACATCCGAAACATATAAGATAGAAATTCATAGAAATTAGCACCTTCGGTGCGAAATTAATAGAAATTGATAGAAATTATTTGCAATGAATTTCGCGAGCGACAGCGAGCAAATTTCCATAAATTTCTACCAATTTCAACAAATTTCAATAATTTCCAACAAGGGAAGACAGAGAGTAATTTTGAATTTTGAGATGTAATTTTGAGATTTGAGATTTGAATTTTGAGATTTTAGATTGTCATTTTGATTTTTGATTTTTGCATTTTGAATTTACTTCATTATGGAGTTTCCTATTTTCAAAACAAAAATCAAAGGAGTAACAAGACGCTTTAATCTTACCGACCCTGCCGAGCAAAGGGAATATTTTAGGCAAAAGGCGGGAAAGGAGATTGAGGGATTAAGGAGATATTTGAAGGACAACACCTTTGTGGCTTATCTTTTGGGCAAGAAAAATTCTGGAAAGGGCACCTACGCCAAAATGTTTGCCGAGGCTGTTTCTCCTGAACGGATAGAGCACTTTTCAGTAGGCGATATGGTAAGAGCCTTGGATAAGCAGTGGGCAGATCCGGAAAAAAGAAAGGATTTGCTTGAATTTTTGAAAAAAAATTACCGGGGAAGGTTTTCCCTTGAAGAGATTGTCTCTTCGTTCGAGAAACGAAGCACAAAAACCCTTTTACCCACCGAACTAATTTTGACGCTTATAAAAAGAGAGATAGGTAAAAAAAAGAAGAAGGCTCTTTTTATTGACGGCTTTCCTCGGGATATGGACCAGATGAATTTTTCCCTGTTCTTCCGCGACCTGATTGACTATCGAGCCGACCCGGATGTTTTTGTTTTGATTGATGTTCCTGAAATTGTAATTGACCAGCGGATTAAATGGCGCAGGGTCTGTCCTGTTTGTCAGACCTCAAGGAACCTCAAACTGCTTCCCACATCACGAGTGGGTTTTGACAAAGAAAAGAAGGAGTTTTACCTTATCTGCGACAATCCAAGGTGCAAGGGAGCGAGACTTGTTTCAAAGGAAGGAGATGAGTTGGGCACCAAGCCCCTAAAGGAGAGATTTGAGAAAGATGATAAGTTGCTCAAGATGGCTTTTTCTCTCCATGGAGTTCCCAAGGTTTTGCTGAGAAACACCCTGCCGCTTCAAAAAGCAAAGGAGTTTGTTGATGACTACGAGATTACCCCGGAATATGTTTTTCACTGGAAGGAGAAAGAAAATAAGGTGGAAATTGAGGAAAAACCATGGACATTTCCTGTTGATGGCCAGTTATCAGTCAGTTTGCTTCCCCAGCCGGTTGTTGTTTCTCTGATTAAGCAAATGGCAGGAATTTTTTTAAAGAAATTTTAATTTTTTTAAAGAAATTTTAATTTTTTTAAAGAAATTTTAATTTTTTTGAAGAAATCTTATTAAAGAATAAACTATCTCATTTGCCGGGACATCAATCCCGTGCTTTTTTGCCAATTCAATGATTTTGCCGTTAAGAAAGTCAATCTCTGTTTTCTGACCCTTGATAATATCCTGGCACATAGAGGGATAGTTTGTATATTTGGAAATTTTTCTTTCAAAATCCCTTTTGAAGTTTTTTTCTATTTTTACTCCCTCTGCCTTGGCTACCCTTAGGCATTCTTCTATCAGCATCTCTCTTACCTTTTTTAATTTATTATCTGCTACCTGATTGTTTCTAATTTTGAAAAGAGCGGCCAACGGACCCAAGACAGAATTGATAATCAGTTTTTCCCAAACCTCTTTTTTGAAGTTCTTTGAGAGTTCAACCTCTAGTCCGCAGGATTGGAATGCCTTTTTTATTTCTTTTGAAATTTCGTTCTTTGGAAGAAGGGTTTTTTTGGGCCAGGACCTTATTTTCCCCGGCTCCAAGAATTCGCTTGCGGTATAGACAATTGCCCTTTCAACCCTTGCCTTCTTTCCAAGAATTTTCTTCACCAATGCCTTATTCCCTAGGCCGTTTTGGAGGATTAAAATTAAGGTGTCCTTTTTTAGTTTTCCTTTGATTTCTTTAAGGGCTTTTTCTGTTTGATGCGCCTTTGTGGAAAGGAGAATAAGGGTTTTGGGAGGAATTTTTTGAATCTTCTCTTTTGCCTTTAATTTAATAACCCTTTTTTTTCTTCCAATGCAAACCTCCAGACCCTTTTGGTTTATTTTTTCAATATGCCTTTTCTCTCCAAAAAGGACAACATCAAATTTTTTTGACAGAAGCGCCCCATAAACACTGCCGATTGCCCCTGCCCCTAAAACGAAGATTTTATTAAATGCCATAATAATTCAAAATTCAAATCTCAAATCTCAAAATTACATCTCAAAATTCAAAATTATACTTTAAATCCTAAACTCTAAATTCCGGGCGAAAATTCATTTTGCATTTTGAATTGTCATTTTGAGATTTGCATTTTGAGATTTGAATTAAATTTTTTATCATTTTGCATTTTGATTTTTGATTTGGTTTGGTTTGAATTCTGGTCATTGGAAATTGGATATTGGATATTGGAAATTTTACCTAATTTGGTCATTGTTTCGGATTTAGAATAAAATGACATCCCTGGCTTTTTTTATTCCTTTCTGCCGCTTTGGCAATTATTATTCCTGTTTGGACGGCATCGCGCAAACCAAGCAACTCTTTATTAATGCCGTTTTTGGAGTTTTTTTCAATCTCTCTTTCCAATTGGGTTAACTTCTTTATCGCTGTTTTTAATCCCTCTGGCGTTCTGATAATTCCAACATATTTTGACATAACAAATCTAAGTTGAGACCATTTGTCTTGAATAAATTTTTTTCCTGCTTTTTTTATTTTATATTTTTTTTCAAGAGAAGTCCTTTTTGGAAAAGGAAGGTTATGGCCCTTGATAGTTGAGGAAATGTTTTTTGCTGCCCTTATTCCCCAGACCAAACATTCCGAAAGAGAGTTGCTCGCCAATCGGTTCGCTCCGTGAACTCCCGTGCAGGAGACCTCGCCTACAGCGTATAGATTTTTAATACTGGTTTTTCCCCACAAATCTACCTTAACTCCTCCGCAGAGAAAATGAGCCACAGGACTGACAGGAAGGGATTTTTTGGTAATGTCAAATCCGTATTTCAAGCAGGCTTTGTAAATGTAGGGAAACTGGGATTTGATTTTTGATTCAGGGATATAAGAAGCGGCATCCAAGAATACATAGGGCTTACCACTTTTTAGCATCTGGTCATAAATCGCTCTTGTTGCTATATCGCGGGGAGCAAGGTCTTCCAGCGGATGGTAATTCTTCATAAACAGTTCTCCCTTGTGGTTTTTTAGTTTTGCTCCCTCTCCCCTTAATGATTCGGTGATTAAAAGATTTGAAACTTGTTGGTGGTAAAACCCTGTTGGATGAAATTGGACAAATTCAACATCTTCAAGGCAGGCTCCTGCCCGGTGGGCTACCGCTATGCCGCTGCCTTGGGCTATCTTTGAATTGGAGGTTCTTAAAAACAATTGGCCCGCTCCGCCTGTAGCCAGAACCGTCTTTTTGGCAAGAAAGACCCTAATCCTTTTCTTTTTTCCATCCAAAACATACCCACCCAGACAAACATTTTTTCTTTTGCTCTTGGAAACTATCAGGTCAATCAGGGTATGGTCGGTGTATATCTTAATAAAGGGATGATTTTTGATTTTTTTTATAAAGGCATTTTCAATGAACCTTCCAGTTTCGTCCTTTATGTGAATAATTCGGAAGCAGGAGTGACCTCCTTCTCTTCGCATTTCCAGTTTTCCTTTTTCGTCTCTGTCAAAGTCCATTCTTAATTTTTCAAAAAGAATCCTTTCAATTGCTTTGGGTCCCTCTTTTGCCAAAAGGACTACCGCATTTTTCTTGGACCGTCCAGCCCCGGCTTTTATGGTGTCTTTTATTAAAAGGTTGGGGTCTTTTTGACATTTATAAACAATTCCTCCCTGGGCATATTTGGTATTTGTTTCTTTGACATCTCGGGCTGATGTAAGAAGACAGACCCCGATCTTTTTTTCAGCCAGTTCCAAAGCGCAAGCGCATCCGGCTATTCCTGTTCCTATAACCAAGACATCTGAATAAATGGCTTCTTTTGCCTTCATAAATTAAGCGTACTATATCTAATCACTTTAGTAACAATTCTTGATAATTTCTTTGCTGAGGTATCTTGTTGAGGTGGAGCATATCGCAGCCGAGCCCCAGAGAAAGATTGCGTTTTAGAAAAAGTTTGAACGGCTCGGCGAGATATAGAAGCGCCTGGGAATGAACTACTTCTTACTGCTTACGGCGACTTCGTGCTCCCCGAGGCAAGATGCCTCAGCGAATTTGCTACCAAAGCGGTTGTCAACTACAGATTAAGCATCCTCTCAATGGGCAATCTGGCTGCCTTAAGTATTGCCTTTTCTATCTTTATTTCGTATTTTTCTGGATTTTCAAGCGCCTTCTTGATTTTGGGAAGGGTTATTTTTTTCATATTAGAACAGACCGCTGAGGGCCAGAGATGATAAAACCTTTTATCGGGCGCCTCTTTCTTTAATCTGTGAATCATATCTTTTTCTGTGGCTATAACAAACTCCTTTGCCTTGATTCTCTTGACCTTCTTTATCATCTGACCGGTGCTTAAAATAAAGTTGGAGACCAATTTGACATTTTTTCGACATTCGGGATGAGATAAAACCTTTACCTTGGGCCGCTTGTTTTTCAGTTTGATTATCTCTTTGTCCGAAATTTTCATATGGACGGGGCAAAATCCCGGACAGAGAATAAGTTTCCTGTTCGCTTCTTCTGCCGCCCATTCTCCAAGATGATAATCGGGCACAAAAATTATTTCTGGAGATTTTATAGACCTTACAACTTCTGGAGCATTGGCTGAGGTGCAGCAGATGTCGCTTTTAGCCTTCACAGCGCTTGTGGTATTGACATAGCAGACGATTTTTGCCTTTGGATGTTTTGATTTTATTCTTCTTAATTTCCTTCTGTCAATCATATCTGCCATTGGGCAGGTGGCTGTTAGGTCTGGCATTATAACCATTTTTTCAGGATTGAGAATTTTAGCGGTCTCTGCCATAAAATTTACTCCGCAGAAAACAATTATCTTTTTCTTTGTTTTAACTGCCTTCCGGCTTAGTTCTAAAGAATCGCCGACAAAATCGGCGATATCTTGAACTTCTGGAGGCTGGTAACTGTGGGCAAGGATAAGGGCTTTCTTTTTATTTTTTAATTGCCTAATTTGAGAAACAATTTTTTTCATTTCAATGAAAGGTTTGCGCATCTGTTGGGAAAAGGCCCTTTCTTGTTTCCTCTATAAATTTTTTTACCGCTCTTTTAATTGAGCGGTTCAGGTTAAGATACCTTTTGATATGTTTGGCTTTGAATTCTTTGTCCATACCCAGAAGGTCGTTTATTACCAAAACCTGACCATCGCAGTATTTTCCTGCTCCGATGCCGATAGTCGGCACCTTTACCGAGGCGGTAATTTTTTTTGCCAGTTTTTCCGGTACGCATTCCAGAACAATGGCAAAAACGCCCAGACTATCAAGTTGACGGGCGTCTTCTAAAATTTGCCTTGCCTCTTCCGGCATTTTTCCTCTTACCCTATATTTTTTGGCTGTTTGAGGAAGAAGGCCTAGGTGGCCCATTACCTCTATGCCTTGTTTTTTAAGCGCTTTTACAACCGCCGGATGATTGCCTTCCAGTTTTACGCCCTTTGCCCCAACTCTGAGAAATTTTTTTGCATTTTTAACAGCCAATTCAGGGGTATCGTAACTATGGATGGGCATATCTCCGATAACAGGAGTATTTTTCGCTCCCCGAACTACTGCCTTGGTGTGATAAAGCATCTCTTTCATTGTTACCTTTTTGGTGTCAGGCATTCCCTGAAAGACCATTGCCAAACTATCTCCGACCAAAATTAGGTCCACTCCTGCCTCGTCTAAAATCTTTGCCATCTGATAATCATAGGCAGTGAGCATTGAGATTTTTTCCTTTCCCTTCTTTTTGATTATTTCTTTGAGGTCCATAACAAACTAGAAATAAAATCTCAAAATTCAAATCTCAAATCTCAAAATTACATCTCAAAATTCAAAATTATTATTTTATTTTAAATCCTAAACTCTAAATAAATTCCGGGCGAAAAATTCATTTTGCATTTTGAATTGTCATTTTGAGATTTGCATTTTGAGATTTGAGATAAATTTATGTAATTTTGCATTCTGATTTTTGCATTTTGTATTTGTTCTATTATAGTCCCGTGGTAAATTCATTGTCAAATAGAAGTTGGAAATTGAGACGAAATTTGTTAGTATTATAATATGGAAAACAAGTTTGAGAAAAAGCAGTTGGTTAAGAAATCGGAGAATTTCAGCCAGTGGTATGTAGAGGTTGTCTTGAGGTCAGAATTGGCTGATTATGCGCCGGTAAAGGGGTGTCAGGTTTTTCGTCCCTATGGGTTTGCTGTTTGGGAAGATATCAAGGATATTCTGGATAGAGAGATAAAAAAGGCGGGAGTAAAAAACGCTTATTTTCCTTTGTTTATTCCTGAAAAATTTTTGAAAAAAGAAAAAGAGCATATTGAGGGTTTTTCCCCAGAACTGGCGGTGGTGGCTTTTGGAGGGGGAAAGGAATTGAAGGAAAAACTGGTAGTTAGGCCTACCTCCGAGACAATCATTTATGAGATGTATTCAAAATGGATAAAGTCCTGGAGAGACCTGCCCTTGAAAATAAACCAGTGGGCTAATGTTGTAAGATGGGAGAAGAGGCCCAGATTGTTCTTGCGGACCACTGAATTTCTCTGGCAGGAGGGTCATACCTGCCATAGCAATTATCAGGAGGCATTGGAGGAAACAAAAAGAGCCCTGAAAATGTATGTTGATTTTTACCGGGACTATTTAGCCATTGACGGTGTATTTGGAAAAAAATCTCCGGCAGAGAAGTTTCCGGGAGCAGAAGATACATATACCTATGAGATGCTGATGCCTGACGGGAAAGCCCTACAGGGCTGTACCTCCCATAATTTAGCCCAGAACTTTTCCAAACCCTTTAATATCAGGTTTTTGGATAAAGAGGGAAAGGATAGATTTGTCTGGCAGACGTCGTGGGGGATAACCACAAGGTGCATTGGGGCGGTGGTAATGGTTCACGGAGATGACCAAGGATTGATTCTTCCTCCAAAAATTGCTCCTATTCAAATTATTATTATTCCTATTTTGGATGGCAAAAATGATAAGATATTGATAGACAAGGCAGAGGAGATTAAGGAAAAATTAACCAACTTCAGGGTAGAAATTGACAAGAGAAGCGAATACTCTCCTGGCTGGAAATTTAACCAGTGGGAACTAAAGGGAGTACCTGTGCGTTTGGAAATTGGTCCAAGGGAAGTAAAAGAAAAGAAGGTTACCTTAGCGAGAAGAGACAATTTTCAGAAGGTTGAGATACCTCTTTCTCTTTTGTCCCAAAAGACGAAAGAAACGCTTGATTCAATCCAAAGGAGTCTTTTTGAAAAGAGCAGTCAGTTTCTTAAAAAGGCGACACGGGAGGTTTTTGATTATGATTCCTTCAAGAAAATAATGGAAGGGGAAAGGGGATTTGTTAAGGCGTTTTGGTGCGGAAATCCCGAGTGCGAGGAAAAGATAAAAAGGGAGACAAAAGCCACCATAAGGGTATTGCCTGACAAGGCGCCTGAAGAGAAAGGCAGATGTATCTATTGTCAAAAACTGGCAAAAAAGAGATGGCTTTTTGCCCAAGCATACTGATAGACCTCCTTTTGCTTGACAGACCTTCTCTTTGGCTTATAATTTAATTATAACAAACACCAAATCTTTTTAGGAAAAGGCAAGATATCTCTCCTTTGGTCAGGGAGAGTGGCTAATTACTCCTTTAAATCTCCCCTCTTTGAGGAGGAGAAAAGAGAAGGGGGAGAAATAACCAAAAGAATATGAAGGCAAAAGTTAAATCTCTTTTTCTCACTGGTTTCCCGGTTGCTTTAACCGCTTTTTTTCTTGTGGTGGTTTTTGCCTGGGCTTGGGTTGAACCAATCCAGGGACCGCCAAACGGAAATGTACCGGCGCCGATTAATGTGGGCCCTTCCTCTCAGACGAAAGAGGGACCTCTGGCACTAAATGTTGCAGGAATTAACGCCACGGGTTTATTTGTCAATAATGATGCCTACTTTATGGGAGGTAATATCGGCATTGGTACAACAACACCAAGTGAACTTTTGCATGTTTATTCTCCAAGTAATCATAGCCTAGTAAAGATTGACAGTGATAGCGCTACGGCTACTGCAGGTCTTTTACTTCACAACGACTTATCTCCCAGTCTTGAAACAACGGGTATATTTTTAGGAGGTAGTTCTAATTTAAGTTATCCTAATTCCTTGGTTATTGACAATACGCTCGGTCCTACAGTTTTTGTTCAAGGACCTACTCAAACTGAAGTTATGAGGATTACTACAGGCGAGAAGGTTGGCATCGGGACGACAGTGCCGGAGTTAAAGTTGAGCCTTGATAACGATGGAGGAATAATTGCCAAAGGGACTTTCAATAGTGGGGATACCCTTACAACTTCAGGGCCAGGAGTAAGATTAATATGGTACCCAAGAAAAGGCGCTTTCAGGGCAGGAGGTATTGGAAGTGGAGCAGTACCAGCAGACCACTGGGATGAGGCAAATATAGGTGACTATTCGGCAGCAGTAGGGTACAACAATAAGGCTTCTGGCAATTACTCAGCAGCAATGGGGTGTTGTAACACAGTCTCAGGAGGATACTCAACAGTGATGGGACTTGCTAACACAGCCTCTGGTTTTTTCTCAACAGCAATGGGAGAGGGCACAACCGCCAGCGATGACTTCTCAACTGCTATGGGACAGGGCACAACCGCCAGCGGGTATATCTCAACAGCAATGGGAAAAGGCACAACCGCCAGCGGGCCCTTCTCAACTGCTATGGGAGAGGGCACAACCGCCAGCGGGGTTGGCTCAACCGCTATGGGGGAGTTTACAAGAGCCCAAGCCCTTGCGAGTGTGGCTATCGGACGCTACAACGTGGGAGGCGGCACTTCTAATTCTTGGGTGGCCACGGATCCGCTTTTTGAGATAGGCATTGGAACGAGCGCAGCCAGAGCCAACGCTCTTACTGTCTTGAAGAATGGCAATGTCGGCATTGATACAACAACGCCAAGCGAGAAATTAGAGGTTAATGGCAATGCCAAGATTGGTGGTGATTTAGAGGTGAGCGGTGGGGATATTATCATAGGGCAAAATGAAATAACTTGGTCTCCCGGTGGTTATAATACGGGATTTAGAATTTTCTCCAGAGTAGGAGCGGATTGGTTAGGATATCATGGCCAGCCTTTGATTTTTGAGAACGGGACAGACCTTAAGTTTGAAGATAATAACGATCTACTAGTAGGCACTATTGATGCATATGAGGGAGAATTGAGACTTATCGCTAATGATGTTCGTGTGGGTTATGGTGGACTTGGGGCAGGAAATCTACATGTGCAAGGGAAAATAACTGCTACAGGAGGAATTGATCCTTCTTATGTTGCCTTTGAGATGGAAACGAGGAAAAAAATAATTGAAAAAGTAGCAAAGGAAATACCAGAGGAAAAATTAAATCAGGCAATCCAGTTTTGGAACGAAGAGACAAGCCAATTTGAAGTGTATCTGCCAACAAAAGGAGAATTCAGAGATTTGCAGGGAAACCTTCTGGAGAAAGTGGGAAAATAGTAGGGAAAATAGGGACGTGCACATTTTTATAAAATTGGTAAAAATTAAATAATGTGACTTCTTACAGATGGTTTTGCGAAAAATCTGTTCCCGGAAAAAGGGAGGGAAACATTAAACACTGCTTTTTGATTAAAAGGAAGGTTTTTGAAGGAAAGACAAAATTCCAGAAGGTTTTGATTTTTGACAATCCAATTTACGGAAGGGTCTTTTTTCTGGACGGGATTTTGCAATTAAGCCAAAGGGATGAGTTTATTTATTCTGAAATGATGACTCATCCCGTTTTGTTTTTCCACCCCAGGCCGGAAAGAATCTTAATAATTGGCGGAGGAGACGGAGGAGTGTTAAGGGAGGTCTTAAAGCATCCGGTCAAAAGGATTGATTTAGTGGAGATTGACAAAGAGATTATTGAAATCTCAAAAAGACATCTAAAATTCTGCTGTCAAAAGGCATTTTCTGAAAAGAGGGTTAAAATTTATAATTTGCCCGGCTATGATTTTGTTAAAAAATCTGAAAAGGGCTTTTATGATGTTGTTATTGTTGACTGCACAAATTTTTCCGAAAAATCCTCTCTGCCTCTTTTTCAAACAAAATTCTACAAAAATTGCTTCTCTACTCTAAAAAAAGATGGGATTTTGCTCACCTTGGGGTCGTCTTTTTTAGATTTGGGATTTATTAGGAAAATTTCGGGGAGGATTAAAAAGGTGTTTCCCTACCAATTCCTAGTCAGATTCTGCATGCCGTCATATCATTGTGGAGAATATTGCTTTATTGCCGGCTCAAAAATAAACCCAAGGAAGATTGATTTTAGGGAAATTGGAAGGAAATTTAAAAAATTGGAAAGAAGGCATAAATTTAGGTATTACTCTCCTGAGATTCACAAGGCAAGTTTGGTTTTGCCGAAGGTTTGGAAAATTTAGTTTCCTTGATTTCTGGAGGCAAGTTTGCTATTCTGATTTATATGCTCTCCAGAATTTTCTCTAAGGTTTCTCAGGATATTGCTGTTGATTTGGGAACAGCCAACTCTCGGGTTTATGTTCGGGGGAGGGGAATTATTACCCAGGAGCCGTCAGTTGTTGCGGTTAACAAAAAGACAGGCCATATATTAGCCATTGGAAACGAGGCGAAGAGGATGATAGGGAGAACCCCGGGACATATTGTTGCCACCCGACCCTTAAGGGCCGGGGTTGTTTCTGATTTTGAAGCCACCGAACAGATGTTAAGGTATTTTATTGCCAAGGCAAGGAAGAGAAGTTTTTTTATCAATCCCAGACCAAGGATTATTATAGACATTCCTTGTTGGATAACCGAGGTTGAAAAAAAGGCGGTGATTGATGCTGCCAAGTCAGCCGGGGCGGGTCAGGTTTTTTTGATTGAAGAGCCAATGGCGGCTGCTATCGGCGCCCGCTTGGCAGTTCAAGATGCTGGAGGAAATTTTATTGTTGATATTGGAGGAGGAACCACTGATATTGCGGTTATTTCCTTGGGAGGGATTGTTTTGGAAAGAGGTATAAAGGTTGCTGGCGATAAACTTAATCAGGATATAGTTCAATTTGCTCAGGATGAATATAAATTGCTGATTGGCGAGAGAACTGCCGAGGAGATTAAAATCGGGATTGGCTCTGCCTTTTCCCAGAGGGAAAATAGACGGAAGAAAGACAATAATCAAAAGGAGATGCCCATGAGAGGGAGAAATTTGGTAACGGGACTGCCTGAAGAAATTTTGGTTTCAGAAGAAGAAATAAGAAGAGCAATGGAAAGGTCAGTAAGACAGATTATCTCCGAGATAAAAACTACTATTGAAGCAACGCCTCCAGAACTTTTGGCTGATATAATGCACTCCGGTATTTACCTGGCTGGCGGAGGCGCTCTTTTGCGCGGCTTGAGTACCCTTATTCAAAAGGAAACAAAGATTCCAACGAAAATTATTGAGGACCCGATGACAGCGGTGGTCAGGGGAGCGGGAATGGTTTTGGAAAATTTAGACAAACTAAACGATGTTTTGGTTGAAACAGAAGAATTGGAGCCACTTCATTAAAAAATGAAGAAATACCGAAGGCAAACGATGCTAGGTGTAAATTGTCAAATCCAAGTGCAAAGCGCAAAAGTTAAAAATGCAAAATGCAAATCTCAAAATGACAATTCAAAATGCAAAATGAATTTTTCGCCCGGAATTTATTTAGAGTTTAGGATTTAAAATAAAATGATAATTTTGAATTTTGAGATGTAATTTTGAGATTTGAGATTTGAATTTTGAATTTTATTTATTAAGATATGATTTCTAGAGAACAGACAAAACATATTGCCAAACTTGCCCGGATTGAACTTAATAAGAAGGAGATAGAAAAATATCAAGGAGAACTTTCCAAAATTTTGGACTATATTGAGAAATTAAAAGAGGTAAATGTTGAAGGAATTCAACCAATGAGTCATCCTGTTGAGATTAAAAATGTAATGAGAGAGGACAAAAGAAAGCAGGAAGAGGAAGGCAAGATGGGAGAAAAATTGTTAGAGATGATGCCGGATAAAAAAAATCGCTATTTGAAGACAAAGGGAATACTTTGAAAATGAATATCAAAAACATAAGCATTTCAAAAATTCATCAGGGACTGAAAAAGAGGGAGTTTTCGGTTTTGGAGTTGACAAAAGAATTTCTGGAAAAAATCAAAAGAGAAGACAAAGACATCGGTGCTTTTTTGGAGATTACCGAGAAAGAGGCGTTAGAGCAGGCAAGAAAGATTGACCAGACGATTTTAAAGGAAAAGGACTTTCCGGTTTTAACAGGGGTACCCTGCGCGATAAAGGATATCATTTTGGTCAAGGGCATTAGATGTACTGCCGGCTCAAAATTTTTGGAAAACTATATTGCTCCTTACGACGCTACGGTAATAAAAAAACTAAAAGAACAAAAGGTGGTGATTTTGGGCAAGACCAACCTTGATGAGTTTGCAATGGGTAGTTCTACCGAGAACTCTGCCTTTTTTCCGACAAGAAATCCCCACAATTTGGAGAGGGTGCCGGGCGGCTCTTCAGGCGGTTCAGCGGCTGCCGTTGCTTCTAATTTTTGCGCTTTTGCCTTGGGTTCTGACACGGGGGGTTCTATTCGCCAGCCGGCTTCATTTTGCGGGGTGGTGGGGCTGAAGCCCACCTACGGTGCGGTCTCCAGATTTGGATTAATTGCTTTTGCTTCTTCTTTAGACCAGATTGGACCAATGGCAAGAACGCCAGAGGATGCAGAGATTGTTTTTGAGGCAATCAAAGGCAGAGATGAAAAAGACAGCACATCATTATATTTGGATTATTTGAGAGATTCAAAATTTAAGATTCAAGATATAAAAATCGGGGTGCCGAAGGAATACTTCGTTAAAGGAATAGACCCGCAGGTTGAGAAGATAATCAAGGAAGCAATTAAAAAATATGAGGAAAGGGGAGTAAAGATTGAAGAGATTAGTTTACCTCATACTGAATACGCCCTGCCCTGTTATTATATTATCGCCTCTTCAGAAGCCAGCGCCAATCTTGCCAGATATGACGGAATCCGCTACGGAGCCTCTTTTTGCCCGGTTTCAGAAGCCAACTCTTCTTTAGACATTTATCTTATTAATCGTGCCCGCGGTTTTGGAGAGGAGGTGAAGCGCCGGATTATGCTGGGAACCTACTCCCTGTCAGCAGGATATTATGATGCCTATTATTTAAGAGCCCAAAAGGTAAGACGATTGGTAAAAAAGGATTTTGAACAGGCCTTTAGAAAGGTAGATTTTATCTTTACGCCGGTAGCACCTACCCCGGCATTTAAACTCGGTGAAAAAACCAACGACCCGCTTTCTATGTATTTGTCCGATATTTTTACAATCCCTGTCAGTTTGGCTGGTCTGCCTGCCGCTTCAATTCCTGTGGGCAAAACAGAGGGATTGCCTGTAGGAATGCAGATTATCGGCAAACCGTTTCAAGAAAAGGCAATTTTAGAAATAGCAAAATTATATGGAGATAGTGGAGACAATAGTGAAAATTGCTGACTTTATTGTCTTCCCCGAGTTTAGTGGCTGGTTGGCAGTTCTAAAGTTTTTTATTTTGGGGGTTTCTATTTTTACAATTTTCTTTATAATCTGGGTAATGGCTATCAGGACTGATTTTTTGAGGTGGTGGCTTATCTGGGATATAAAAGAATTTTTTACCTATCGTCCCTATGGCTTGCCGAAAGTAACCAAGAAGTGGGTTAAAATTAGAGAAAGACTAAAAAACGATTCAGAATCAGAGCGCAAATCAGCCATCATTGAGGCAGATGCCCTATTGGATAAATCATTGAAAGACCTTAAAATTGGAGGGGCCACCTTGGAGGAGTCATTAAGAAAAAGAATAGGACCTTATACCATCTCCAATATAGAGGAGGTAAAAAGAGCCCATCAAATTAGGAATAAAATCGTTCACCAGCCTGATTTTTCTCTTACCTTAAAGGAAGCAGAAGAGGTGTTAGATATCTATGAAAAGGCGCTTGAAGACCTGGGAATGCTCTAAATGGGTTGATTTTTGTTTTTAAATAGGATAAAATGGTTGCGCGGGGTGGAGAAGTAGTATCTTGCGAGGCCCATAACCTCGAGACGTGGGTGCAATTCCCACCCCCGCAACAAATTTTGTTTACGAAATTTGAGTTGTTAGATTGCAGTTGTTAGTTGTTAGATATGTACAATTTTGAAAAATTAAGAGCATGGCAAGAGGCAATTAAATTAGCGGAGATGGTTTATCGACTAACTAAAAAATTTCCTAAAGAAGAGAAATTTGCTTTGATTGACCAATTAAAAAGAGCAGTTACTTCGATTTCATTAAATATTGCTGAGGGAAGTGGAAGCAGAAGCAAAAAAGTTTTTGTGGCTCATTTAGAAATTGCTATTAAATCCCTCTATGAAACTATAAGCATCTTGAAATTAGGAGAAAAATTATTTAAAGTAGATTCTACTAAAGAATTAGATCAGTGTAGCCAAGTGAACAAATTGTTACAAGGTCTTTTAAAAAGTATAAAGTCTAACATCTAACAACAAATAACGAATAACTATTTCGGCGTAGCCGAAATTCGCCGGCGTAGCTCAATGGTTAGAGCAGAGTCTTCATAAGGCTAAGGTTACAGGTTCGAGTCCTGTCGTCGGCACCAGGGACCCATAGTGTAGCCCGGTCAACACGCTTCCCTGTCACGGAAGAAATCAGGGGTTCAAATCCCCTTGGGTCCGCTGAAAAAAAATGAAAAACAGAGAGAAAATCGCCAAAATTCTCCTTAAAACTGGGGCTGTTAAAATTTTTGATAACAAGCCCTTCAAATTTAGTTCAGGGATTCTTTCTCCCATTTACATTGATACTCGGATTTTAATCTCCCTGCCGAGAGAAAGAGAAATAATTATAAGGGAGTTTATCAACCTGATTAAAGAGAAAAATATTAAGTTTGACATTATCTCAGGCACAGCCACTGCCGCTATTCCTTGGGCTGCTTTTCTGGCTCAAAAACTTAAGGTACCAATGGTCTATGTGAGGCCTACACCCAAGAACTACGGGCAGAAAAAACAGGTGGAGGGGGTAATTAAAAAAAGAAGCCGAATTTTTCTGCTGGAAGATATGATTTCCACTGCCCAGAGCGCTATGAATGAAAAAAAGGCGCTTGAAAGAGAAGGACAGGCAAAGATTAGATACGGAGCGGCTATTTATACCCACAATCTTCACTCAGCAGGCAAGATATTAAAGGAAGAAAGGGTCAGATTTTATTTTCTAACCGATTTTGAAGAGGTCATAAGGGTGGCTGAAAAAAATGGCCAGATTACTCAGCAAGAAAAAAAAGAAATTCTTTCTTGGAACAAAGATCCTGTTGCCTGGGGAAGAAAATATAAATGAAGATGAACTAGCATAAATTTGCCAACGAGTCCGGGTCTCGTTGTTTCTGAGGGTTTCTGAGGAAGAAAATATGAATGAAGATGAACTAAATTCAATAAAATACAAAATAGAAAGGGAGATCGAGGCGGCAGAAACTATTAATCAATTAAATCAGATTTCCCGAGGTTATTTGGGTAAAAAGGGAGTGATTAGCCGCCTTTTGAAGGAATTAAAGGATCTAACAAAAGAGGAAAGGGTTAGAAGGGGAAAAAAGATAAATGAACTGAAATGTTTTTTGCAGGAAAAACTGGAAGAAAAGGAAGGGCTTTTAAAAAAAGAGGAAACCAAACAAGAAGGGGCTAAATTTGACATAACCGTGCCCGGCAGAAAACTAAAGGTGGGGCATTTGCATCCCTTGACCCAGATTAAGCGTAAGGTGGAAGAAATTTTTCAGTCAATGGGATTTTCTATTGCCCAAGGTCCTGAAATTGAAGACGAATGGCATAACTTTGACGCCCTTAACATTCCGCCTGAACATCCGGCAAGGGATGTATGGGACACCTTGTATTTGAAAGAGCAGAAATTGCTGTTAAGGACCCATACCTCTCCGGTTCAGATTCGCTATATGGAAAAACACCAGCCGCCTTTGAGAATTATAGCCCCGGGCAGGGTATTCAGACATGAGGCAACCGATGCAAGGCACGAGTTTCAACTTTCCCAGATTGAGGGACTGATGGTTGAAAGGGAAATCTCGGTGGCAAATCTTAAGGCGGTTTTGTCTGAATTTTTTAGAAAATTTTTTACAAAAGATATAAGGTTTCGTTTAGACCCTGATTTCTTCCCCTTTACAGAGCCATCGTTTAATGTGAGCGTTACCTGTGTGATTTGTCACGGAAGGGGATGCAGTCTTTGCAAAAAATCGGGATGGCTGGAAATAGCCGGAGCGGGAATGGTTCACCCAAATGTTTTTAAGAATTGCGGGCTCAACCCAAAGGAATGGCAGGGATGGGCTTTCGGTTTTGGACTGGATAGACTGGCGATGATGAAATACAGAATTGACGATGTAAGATTGTTTAGGTCGGCAGACCTGCAGTTCTTAAGCCAGTTTTGATTATGAAATTTTCTTATAATTTTTTGCAATCCTTTTTTAAGAGCAAACTTCCCAGGCCGGAAAAACTGGCTGATTTGTTAACTCGTCATTTTGCCGAGGTGGAAGGTATAAGCAAGCAGGGGAGGGATTTTCTTTTGGATATTGATATTCGGCCCAATCGGGGACCGGACTGCTTTTCCTATATGGGAATTGCCCGGGAGATTGGGGCAATATTAAAAACAGCCCCCCTTCTTCCCAAAAGCAAAAGGGCAATTAAAGAAACCTCCAAAATCAAAGAACTAATTTCCATTTCTTGTCAGGCAAAGGCAGGATGTTTAAGATATACCGCCGGGATAATCAAAGGCGTAAAGGTGGGCCCTTCGCCCAAATGGCTGAAAACAAGATTAAAATCCAACAACATAAATCCAATCAACAATATCGTTGACGCGACAAACTATGTAATGCTGGAAACAGGCCAGCCGCTTCACGCCTTTGATTATGATAAACTTGCGGGGGTTAAGACAAAAAAAATTATTGTCCGGCGGGCAAAAAAAGGAGAGAAAATTACAACCTTGGACGACAGAGAGATAAAGTTGGACAAAGATATCTTGATAATTGCTGACAAGAAAGAACCCTTGGCAATTGCCGGGATTAAGGGCGGGAAGAAGGCGGAAATAACAAGCAAGACGACAAATATCCTATTGGAGGCGGCAAATTTTGACAGAATACTTATTCGTCGGGCTTCAAAAAAAATAGGGTTGAAAACCGATGCCTCGCGGCGGTTTGAATACGGCATTGATCCAAACCTGACCCAACTGGGTATAAATAGAAGTCTTGTTTTAATCCAAGAATTGGCTGGAGGAATAATTATTCCCGGGAGGGTAGATTTTTATCCCAAAAAATCTGTTCCGAAGCGAATTAAATTGGAATTGGATTATGTTGAAAAACTCTTGGGAGTGAAAATTCCTGTTAAAGAAATAAAAGATATTCTCAGGCGCTTGGGGTTTACCTTTGTTCCTCAAGCACCTGCCTTATCAAAAAAGCAGATTTTAATAGAGGTGCCTACTTTTCGGCTGGATATTTCTTATCCGGAAGACATCATTGAAGAAATCGGACGGCTTTACGGATACAGGAAAATTCCCCCGAAATTTCCTCTTGTTGCCTTAATTCCTCCAGAAAGGAATCTTGAGATTTTTTGGGAGAACATGATTAAGGATATCTTGAAAGAAGCCGGCTTTTGGGAGGTTTACAACTATGCCTTTCTTTCTCAAGAAGAACTTGATATCTTCAATCTAAAAAACGCTGTTGAGGTAAAAAATCCTGTAAGTATTGAGTTTCAGTTCCTTGCTCCCTCTTTAGTTCCTAATCTCTTAAAAGATGTCGCAAAGAATCAGGAGCATTTCAATGACATAAAAATTTTTGAATTATCAAATGTCTTCCAGAAAACAAAGAAGACGAAAAAGGGGATTATAGAGAGAAAAAGATTGTCTGTTCTTATAAGCGCTGAAGACCTGAAGCCGGCAGAAGGATTTTACCAAATGAAAGGGGTAGTTGATCTTCTCTTAAACAAATTGGGAATTTCCGATATCTGGTACGAAGAACATCGGTCAACTTCTTGGGAGGGAAGGTATTGCGCTGTAATTAAAATCGGCGGAGAGGAAATTGGCTTTTTGGGTAATATCAGTAGAGAAGTGCTTGATAGGTTAGGGGTCAAAAACGAAGCAGTGATTTTTGATATTGACTTTGACAAACTTCAAAAACTTGCCTCTGAAGAAAATGAATATCAGCCGCTTTCTAAATATCCGGCGGCTGTAAGAGACCTGGCGGTTTTGGTTCCTTCTGATGTTAAGGTAGTTGATGTTTTGAACAAAATCAATGCGGCAGGAGGCAAACTGGTAAGGGATGTTGATTTATTTGATATTTACGAGGGAGAGGAATTGCCCGAAGAGAAAAAGAATCTTGCCTTTCATATAATCTACCAAGCCCCTGACAGGGTTCTCTCTTCCGAAGAAATTGACCAACTTCAAGAGAAAATTATTGAGGCATTGGAAGAGGAGCCCGAATGGGAGGTGAGAAAATAAAAATGGCAGTTCACCCCATTGATTATCGTTACGGTTCAAGGGAGATGCGGGAGATTTTTGAGGAGAGAAGTCGGCTTAAATACCAGTTGATGGTTGAGGGTGTTTTGGCTGAGACCTTGGCTGAATTTGGGAAGATTCCCAAGAAACAGGCAGGAATTATAAAAAAGAGGGCAAACCTGAGATTCGTTAAACTGGAGAGGGTGAAAGAAATTGAAAAGGAGACAAGGCACGATGTGGTTGCAATGCTCAAGGCATTAGGTGAGGTTTGCGGAAAGGCATCTAAGTATATTCACCTGACTGCCACCAGTTATGATATAGTAGATACCGCCCTTGCTCTTCAGGTCAAAGACGGCCTGAACCTTTTGCTTAAAAAGGGGAAGATTGCTTTAAACTCTTGCCTCGGTTTTTCTCAAAGGTATAAAAAACTGGTTGTAATCGGCAGGACCCATGGCCAGCACGCCCTGCCCATTACCTTGGGATTTAAGTTTGCCAGTTTTGCTGATAAACTCGGAGAAGACCTCTTTAGATTAAAGGAAGACAAAAAATATCTTCAGGGAAAATTTTCCGGAGCGGTGGGAACCTATGCCAGCCAGAAAATACTTGGCTTGAACCAGAATTTTGAAAAGGCGATAATGAAAAAGTTGAACCTAACCCGGGCTGATATTTCTACCCAGGTTGTTCCCCGGGAAAACCTTGCCCGAATTATCTGTGATATAGCCGTGTTGGCTGGGACAACTGAGCAGATTGCCAAAGAAATCAGAAATCTTCAGAGAACAGAAATCGCTGAATTGGCTGAACCCTTCGGCAGAAACCAGGTTGGTTCGTCGGCTATGCCTCAAAAGAGAAATCCCTGGGAATCGGAAAACATCTGCAGTAATGTAAAAATTGTCCGCTCCTGTGTTTTTCCTGCCTTGGAGAATATCGCCTTGGAGCACGAGAGAGACCTTACCAATTCTGCCGCTGAAAGGTCTGTTTTGCCCACTGTCTTTGTTTTAATGGATGATATCTTGGGTCGTCTTGCCAGGATATTAAAGAACCTCGTTGTTTTTCCTGAAAACATAAAAAGAAATTTAGAGTTAACCGGCGGGAGGGTTCTTGCCGAAGCGGTCTTGACCGAACTGACAAAAAGAGGGATGCCCCGGCTGGCTTCACACCAACTCTTGAGGGAGATTTCAAAAAAGGAAAATTTCAGAGAGGAACTTTTCAAAAATAAAGAAATTGCCAGGTATATCAGCCAAAAGGAATTGAAAAAAATAATGGATTACAAAAACTATATCGGATTTTCTGTTGAAAAAACAGAGAAGATAATAAAAAAATGGAAGAACTTCTCCCCTTGAAATTAAAATGCAGGGGAAAGGTAAGGGATGTTTACGAATTAGACAAAAAGCGGCTTTTGATAGTGGCAACTGATAGAATCTCGGCTTTTGACTGCGTACTCCCCAATCTTATTCCATACAAGGGCCAAATTCTAACGGCTCTTTCTGTTTTTTGGTTCAAAAAAACAAGGAGCATTGTTGAAAATCATCTCATTCAGGCAGATTTTAACAGGTTTCCCAAAGAACTGAAAAAATATCCTTACCTGAAGGGAAGGGCTATGCTCGTGAAGCAAGCCCGGCCTATTTTGGTAGAATGCGTGGTCAGAGGATACCTTTCCGGCTCTGCCTACCTGGCTTATAAAAAAGGGAGGCCTATTTCCGGTATAAAACTTCCCCCTGGCTTGAAGGAATCAGACAAACTGCCGGAGCCGATTTTCACTCCCACGATCAAGGCAAAAAAAGGACACGACAAGGAGATTGATGAAAGATATTTGATTCGTTTATTGGGCAAAAACACGGCTCAAAAATTAAAAACAGTCAGTCTGAAACTTTATTCCTACGGTCTGTCTTTTGCCCAAAAAAGGGGAATTATTATTGCCGACACAAAGTTTGAGTTTGGCTGGCTGGGCAGGAAACTGATTTTAATTGACGAGATTTTCACCCCTGACTCTTCAAGGTTTTGGCCCAAGGACGAATACAAGCCGGGCAGAGCCCAAAAGAGTTTTGACAAGCAGTTTGTCAGGGACTATTTAATCAAAATCAGGTGGAACAAAAAACCTCCTGCTCCAGAACTTCCTCCAGAGGTGGTCAGAAAAACAAGCCAAAAATACCTTGAGGCATACCAACGACTGACAGGCAAGCGCTTTTTGCCATTTACCAATTAATACCTCAGCACCTGGGCTTGACTTCACCTCTTAAAGTAAAATAAGATTAATAAAATGTGTAAATAAGGTTGATTTTTTGAAACATATGACCTTAGATGATTTGAAAGCAAAGGTTCGTTCTATCCCTGATTGGCCCAAAAAGGGAATTATTTTCCGTGATATAACCCCCGTCCTGGAGGATAAAAAATCATTCCATTTTTTGATAGACAAACTGGCAGAATTTTGTAGAAAGAAGAAAATTGACAAAATTGTTGGAATTGACGCCCGGGGTTTTATAATAGCATCTGCCCTTGCCTACAAATTAAAAAGCGGTCTGTCAATTGTCAGAAAAAAAGGAAAGTTGCCGTATAAAACAATAAGAAAGAAATACGCATTGGAATATGCGGTGGAGACATTGGAGATGCACAAGGATTCAATAGAGCCTGGGGAGAAAATTCTGCTCTGCGATGACCTTTTGGCAACCGGCGGCACAATGGCTGCTGCAGTAGATATAGTCAAGAAGATGGGCGGCAAAATCGTCGGCATCTTGTTTTTTATTGAACTTGAGGGCTTAAAGGGAAGAAGAAAATTAAAGGGATATAAGGTAAAATCTCTAATAAGATTTTAATCTATGAAGGCAAGCATTGGTATTTTAGGGGGTTCGGGGTTTTATGAATTTCTAAAGGGAAAAGAGGTTTCTGTTAAGACGCCCTATGGCAAGCCCTCAGATAAAATTCTAATCTCTGAATATTCAGGTAAAAAAATTGCTTTTCTGCCCCGGCACGGAAAAAAACATCAATACCCTCCCCATAAGATAAACTACCTGGCAAACCTATTTGCCTTCAAAAAATTAGGGGTTGAGCGGGTAATTGCTCCCTGTAGCGTGGGCTCATTGAAGCCAAGGATAAAGCCGGGCAGTTTTGTTATTTGCGACCAGTTTATTGACAGGACAAAGAACCGATTAGATACCTTTTTTAATGGACCCAAGGTTGCCCATATATCCTTGGCTCAACCATATTGTCCCGAATTAAGAAAATTAGCCATTGAAACCTGTCAGAATCTTAAGATTCCATTTCATAAAAAGGGGACGGTTGTCATTATTGAGGGTCCTCGCTTTTCAACAAAAGCAGAATCAAGATTTTATTCAAGGGTAGCAGATGTTATCAATATGACCCAGTATCCAGAGGTGGTTTTGGCTCGAGAACTTGAAATGTGCTATCTTAACATTTCTCTGGTGACAGATTATGATGTTGGGCTAAAGGGAAGGAAAGACATCAAGCCGGTAACCACCCAAGAGGTAGTCAAGGTCTTTCAGAAAAACAACGAAAAGGTTAAAGAGTTGATTTTGAAACTGATAGAAAAGATACCCTCTCAAAGGAGGTGTAAATGCGGCTCTTCCTTAAAAGAGGCAATTCTGTAAACACCCAACCAGCCCCAAATTTATTGAGAATCTCGTTGAGGATATTATTTAATCTCCCAAGATAGGTCTCCTAAAATTTGACATTGCATTTTTTAAGAATATAATAATAAATATATGGTTAGTCGGAATACAAAAAATATCACTCTACCAAAACCCCTACTTCAAAAAGAGGGGATAGTGGTTTTGCCTTTGGAAAAATGGGAAAAGATTAAAGAGGACTTAGAGATGCTTCAGTCCAAAAAATTAGCAAAAGAAATCAGGCAAGCGAGGAAAGAAGTAAAAGAAGGGAAGGTTTTGACTTTAGAAGAAGTAGAGAAAGAGTTGAATTTATAGGTTATGAGGTTAATTTTTACCCGATTAGCCTTCAGTCAATTTAGAAAATTAGAGAGAAATGCCCAGAAGAAAATAGTTAAAAAATTACGCTTCTATCTTTCGCAAAAAGACCCTCTTAAGTTTGCTGAACCCTTAAAAGATTTTCGGTTCGGAAACTGGCGGTTCCGAATCGGAGATTATAGGGTTCTTTTTGATGTTGAAAAGAATAAAATCATTATTTTAAAAATAGGTCATAGAAAAGATATTTATAAATAAAATAACAATCAGAGCTGAATTTCTCTATAAATCTCATAATCCATGAACAATCCTACACAGGGATTAAATCCTGCCTTAAGATTCTCTGAAAGGGTAAAAGATTACACAAAATATCGTCCAGGTTATCCCAAAGAAATTATTGATTATTTGATTTATGAAACAAACCTCAAAAGGACTTGTATAATTGCCGATGTTGGCTCTGGTACAGGAGAGTTTACAGAACTCTTTTTAAAAAATGGCAATGTAGTGTATGCGGTAGAGCCTAATCAAGAAATGAGAAAGGCATCTGAAGAGAGGTTTAAGGACTTCTCAAATTTTTTTAGTATTGACGCTACAGCCGAAAATACTACCTTGCCGGACAACAGTGTTGACCTTGTCACTTCTGCCCAGGCATTTCATTGGTTTGATAGAGAAAAATTCAAAAGAGAATGCAAGAGAATTTTGAAAAAAGGAGGTTATGTGGTTTTGGTTTGGAACAAGCGCAAAAACCAATCTTCTGAGTTTATGAAAGAATATGAAAGGTTTGTGAAAGAATATAGCAAAGATTATGAAAAAGTGCATCACAAAAAAATCACTGAGGAAGCAATTGGAGATTTTTATGGCAGTGATTTTAAAAAGGCTCTTTTTGCAAACCACCAAGATCTTGATTATGAGGGGTTGGTGGGTAGATATTTTTCTACATCATATGCTCCAAAGAGAGAGGAGGCATCCCCTAAGTTATATGCTGCTTTAAAAACTCTCTTTAATAAATATAATATCAAAGGCAGGGTTAGATTTAATTTGCAAGTGCAACTATATTTGGGGCAACCCAATTGATTATTACAGGTCTGCTCGCCGCTGGTAAAGCGGGCAATTCTGATTAAAATGAGGGCATTGCTTCTCAAAATCTTAATAGTAGGATTTTTTATAATGGGAGTTTTGGGATTTTTTATTACACCTAACTTAATTAAGGTTGAAAGACTCTCCCTCCAGATAAACAACCTTCCTCCTTCTTTTGAGGGAACAAAAATCCTTCATTTAACCGATTTTCATTCAAAGAAGTTTGGGAGAAAAGAAAAAAAGGCCTTAAAACTGGTTTCAGAACTAAAACCAGATTTTATTTTTATTACCGGAGATATTATTGATTGGCAGACAGAAGACCTTGAGTCCTGTCAAAAATTTTGGCAAGAACTGGCAAAAAACTATCAGCAAAAGATTTTCGGAGTATATGGCAATCATGAACACAGAAACAGAAATTTTAAGAACTTGGACAATCTTTTTATAAAAAGCAGAATAAAAATTCTTAATAATGAAGCAGTGAGGTTAGAAAAGGGAGATGATTTCATTTACCTTATCGGCGTTGACGATCCTCATTTAGGTTATGATGATATTGAAAAAGCAATGGAGAAGGTGGAAGAAAAAGCGCCCAAGATTTTACTTGCCCATTCTCCGGAGATTTTAAGAAGGGTTAAAGATAAAAACATTGACCTTGTCTTAAGCGGCCACACCCATGGTTGCCAGATTAACATTCCCTTTTTATGCGACTTTTTCATCCCTCTAAAATATGACAAAAAATATAAAAGAGGCCTATTTCAGGAAAATTCCACATATTTGTATGTCAACCGAGGAATAGGGGAAACCTTTCTGCCAATAAGGTTTAGGTCCTTTCCAGAAATTACCTTGATTAATCTTACCGCTGACGACTAATAACTAGAATTACAGAATATCATTGCTGTCTTAAAAAATATACGTACGTGTAATTTGTAAGACAGCGTCTAAGTTCCATACCGGTTTCTTAATCCTTTAGCGACCCTTCTTTTTCCTCCTCCCCTCAAAGAGGGAGAGAATTAAGGAGGGGGTTGCTTTTCAAAAATGTACAAGGAAAGGCCTTCTCAGCGGCAATTGACACCTTCTTAAGAAAGTGTATAATAAAATCATATGAAGAGTATCACTATTCCCCAAAAAGAATACCGAGAACTTCTTCGGTTGAGAGAAAAATTAGATAAGATTCTAAAGGAGACCTTAATTAAAGAAAGAAAGCCAATGAGAGGAAGGGATCTTTTGAATTTGGCGAAATTAAAAATAAAAGGAGGGCCTCGAGATTTATCTGAGAAAACAGACCTCTATTTTTATACGCGGCAGGACTAACCTTATTTTTTAGTAGAGCCTTATGGAGTTTTTAGTTGATGCAGATTTTTTAATTGCTTTAGTTAAAGAAGATGATAAAAACCATTTAAGGTCAATTAATAAACTCAGGGGCTTGGAAGACGCCCTAATTTTTATTACCCCCTTTACTATCCCTGAAACAGTAACTGTGCTTTCCTATAGGGTTTCGCAGAAGGCGGCTAAGAAATTTTTAAAAGAGGCGAGAGAAAAATTTATTGAATTACCGTTGAATAAAAAAATTATTTGCCTTGCTGATAAAATTTTTTTGACTCAAAACAAAAAAGGAACCTCTTGGATTGATTGTTTAAATGCGGCAGTAGTAAAATATTATAGACTTAAGGGCATTCTTTCTTATGACAGGTTTTACTCAAGAATTGGAATAAGTTCCATAAGCAGAAATTAGACATACCTGATGCTAAATCAGGCTCTGTTTGCCGTGGTGGGATAGAGATAAGGTTGGTGCAAGGAAAGACCTTGCGCTTTCTCTGTGCAAGATTTATCTGGGGCGGTTTTGTGGTAGAGGTTGACATTAGGGGGTATAATAGTATAGTAGATAGTAGAGAGATAGAGATAGGACAAGGACAAGGACAGGAAAGACGGAAGGAAAGATAAATAAGAATAATGAGTATGAGAAAAGTAAGGGCAGGTCAAGGTAGAAGAGAGAAAGGCGGACTTTTGGGCTTTAGTTTTGAGGTTTGGGAGATAGAACAGAGATTGTTGTTTTTATTTAGAATTTTTGCAAATAATAAAAATTAAAGCAAAGGTCGCAGAACTCCCATTTTGGGAGTTTTTTAATTTTAGGGAAAATAGGAAAGGGGATGTCCCATACTAAAATGTGTAGGTCCCTATTTTCTCCTACTATTTTTGTTCCTATTTCCCTTTTTCTCGTACAATGAATGTATCTTATTTTTGGCAAAAATTATTGACAAGAATTAGATTAGGGGAAAGTGAGAAAGAAAATTCAAATAGTAAAAAATTTGCTTTTTTAATTCATCCACGAATTTCAGCAAGGGAGGATATAGGAAAAGTATTTCCTTTATTCAAATTCATTCCTGAAAAGTTATTACGAAAGTTAATTGTTTTCTTTCCTCCGATTGTTCGAGGTAAAGTAATTTTTATTCCAAACCGAAAGTTGATAGGCTGGATAATTGTGATTCCTTTGACGGGCGAGCAATTACTTTCTTTTCCGAGGGAGTTTGTTCTCAAAAAATTAATTCAAGCACTTCGAAAGGCAAAAAAATTAGGCGTAGAAATAATTGGATTAGGAGAATTCTTGGCTTCTATAACTAAAGGAGGAGAGGAATTGGTAGGAAAAGTTCCTGGAATTCTTATTGACAATGGTAAAGCTTTAACTGCAGGAGTTACTTTCAAAGCTATTGAAGAGATTGCAAAGGTAAAAGGAATTGACCTTTCAAAAACTAAGATAGCCATTGTAGGAGGAGCAGGTTCAATAGGAAGAACTGTTGGTTTTCTTTTGAGTGAGAAAAACTCATTTTTGATTCTTGTGGATAAGAAAGGAAAAGTAGAAGAATTAGAAAAGGTCTTTGGGTTCTATAAAAATAAACTGATCACACACAACTTAGAGAGAATAAAAGAAGCAAAAATAGTAATAGTTGCTACAGCTTCAACGCAGCAAATCGTTTCTTCTCAATTTTTAGGCGAAAATACAATAGTTTACGATATCACTCAACCCAGAAACACTTCACCGAGAATTTTAAAAGAGAGAAAAGATATCACAATAATTGATGGAGGGGTTCTTGATACACCTCTATTTGATTATGGAATGGATATAGGATTAAAAAAACACCAGGCTTACGCTTGCCTAGCAGAGGCTATGATTTGTGCAATGGAAAAATTAAATAAAAATTTTGTTGGTTATCCTCGATTGGAAGACGCAAAAGAAATGATTTCCTTTTTTGATAAACATTCCGAATATTTTAGATTAAATATTTTCCAAAGCTTCGGTCGTCCAATAAACAAAATTTAATTTGTTTTTTAAATTAATGGATCCATTGGTTATCAATATTTATTCTTCTCTGATTAGCGGCCTTTTTGTGGTAGGGATAGGGTTTTTTGTTTTTTTGAAAAACCCAAAAGAAAAAATAAATCTTATTTTTCTACTTTTCTGTTTAGCTGTTGCTGGTTGGCTTCTTTCAACTTTTATGATGTATAGGGCCCAAACTGACGAAGAGACGATATTTTGGGATAGAATAGTTTACATGGGAGTAGTTTTTATACCCATTTTGATGTATCACTGTGGTTTAATTTTTACCGGAAGCGAAAAAGAAAATAAAAGAAAGCTTCAATTGGGCTATCTCTTTGCCTTAATTTTTCTCGGCTTAAGTAGAACAAGTTATTTTGTCGATGATTTATATAGATTTAATTGGGGAGCACACACTCAAGCCAAAATTTTCCATCATTTTTTTCTTGCATTCTTTATTATTTATGTATCGATGTTCTTACTAATCATGTATAAATTCTTTCAGAAAACGAAGAAAGAAATTGTAGAAGAAATCAAAGTAAAACAAGTAGGCTATCTATTTCTTTCTTTCATTATTATGAATTTTGGTGCTTATGGATTTTTACCCGCTTATGGAATAAATATAAACCCAATTGCTGCTTACTTTTTTGAAATTGTTGCGGCTTTAATATTATCTTTCGCAATTGTTAAATATCATCTCTTTAACATTCGGGTGATTCTAACTGAACTCCTGATTGGGGCGATGGGGATTATTTTGGCGGTTTCGTTCTTCTTGATGCCCACCCGTGGGTTAAGGACCTTATTAGGGATTGTTTTGGTTCTTTTTCTTATTTTCGGCTATCTTCTTATTAAATACACCTATGAGCAGGAGAGAAGGCGGCAGGTAGCGGAGGAGATAGCCGCCAAGGAGAAAAAATTAAGACAAAAGGCGGAGAGGATTGCCCGAGAACTTCGGCATCTCAACCAGATTAGAAACCAGATGTTTCTGACAGGCCAGCACCACACAAGGACGCCCCTGTCAAATATCAAGAACTTTGCCTCGGTTCTCTTAAGCGGCGGCTACGGACCTATCAACAAAGACCAGAAGCACGCCCTGGAGGTGATTATGTCTCAGGCAAACGAATCAATTGAACTTGCCAATCTTTATCTCTCTGTCTCCCAACTTGAAGCCGGAAGAGGGTTTTTGAAAAAGGAAAAAACAGACATCTGTCAATTGGTCAGAGAGCAGATAGAAAAACTAAAAATTGAGGCTCAAACGAAAGGTGTTGAGATAGTCACCCAGTTTGAAAAAGACATCCCCCAGGCAGAAGTTGACAGGGCCCAGTTGGGCCTTTCTGTTTTTGCCATCATTGACAATGCCATAAAATACAGCCCTAGAGGAAGAGGAAGAGTAGAGGTCTCTGTCAAGAAAAAAGACCACGATAGAATTCTTTTGTCCTTTAAAGACAACGGCATCGGCATAGCCAAAGAAGACATTGACTATATTGGAAAATTTGCCTTCCAAAGAACAGAAAGAGCAAAAAGGGTTCACGGCACAGGCAAGGGCCTGGCTCTTTATTTTGCCAATCTGGTTGTCAAGGAACACAAGGGCAAACTCTGGGTTGAGTCCGAAGGACCAAACAAGGGCGCTGTCTTTTACATTGAACTGCCGGTAAATAATTCAAAATTCAAATCTCAAAATGCAAAATGACATAAATTTAATTCAAATCTCAAAATGCAAATCTCAAAATGACAATTCAAAATGCAAAATGAATTTTTCGCCCGGAATTTAGAGTTTAGGATTTAAAATAAAATAATAATTTTGAATTTTGAGATGTAATTTTGAGATTTGAGTTTTGAGATTTGAGATTTTAAGTGGGTCGAGGTCAAACCTCAACAACTTACTCAACAACTTATCTCGACAAGTCCTCGATTGCTAGAACAAGGTTAAAGAGCCACTTGACAAACGACCTTAATTTGCTATAATTTTGTAACAAATAAAAAGTATGATTGAGAGAAATAAAACATATTTCTGTTTTCCAGCCGGACATTTGCTTGTCGGGACAATGTGGATTGCTGGCGTCAAACAATTTTCAGGAGGTGGTGATAGCAGAGGAAGAAGGCATTAAAAAGTAAATAATAATAATCAACTATCACAAACCTCCTGAAACACCACAGGGGGTTTTGCTTAAATAAATGGCTCAACGTTTTTATTTAACCAAACAGGGATTGAGAAAGTTAAAGAAGGAGTACGAAAGGTTAAAGAAAATTAGGAGTTCAAAACTCAAGGCAGGAATTCCCAAAATTCTCCATTCAGAGGATGTCAACCCCGAATATCTTTCTTTTAAGGAAGAATTTAACATATTGGAAAGCCGATTGGAGGAACTTGAAAATATATTTAAGCACGCTCAGATTATAACCCCTCCTCCCCGTAATAAACGGGATGTGATAGACCTGGGGGCAAAGGTTGTAGTTGAGATTGATGGACAGACAGACCGATTTGAAATTGTGGGCACCTTGGAGGCAAATCCAATTTTAGGCAAAATCAGCAATGAGTCGCCGGTAGGACGGGCTTTGTTAGGACATAGGGCAGGCGATGAGGTTTGCGTGTCCTCCCCCCTGCAGGTGATATACAAAATTAAGGAGGTGAAATATAGTTAGTCCTATTATGACCTCTTTAGGAAGGGTGTATATTGGGACATCAGGCTGGACCTATCCCCATTGGCAAGGTGACTTTTATCCTAATGACCTGTCCTCGGCGGACAGGTTAAAATATTTTTCCCAACACTTCAAAACAGTTGAAATAAACTACTCGTTTTACCATTTGCCCAAACCCCAGACCTACCGGAAATGGTATCGGGAGACAACTCCCGATTTTGTTTTTGCGGTTAAGGCGAGCCGATTTGTCACTCATATCAAGCGGTTAAAAGGGGTGCTTGCTTCCTGGGAGCGTTTTCTTGAGGGAGTCAAAGAACTGAAGGAAAGACTGGGAGTTGTCCTTTTGCAGTTTCCGCCCAGTTTCGCCTGTAAAGAGGAGACAAAAAAACGGCTTGAGCGGATTTTAATTTCTTCCGCCAAAAAAGAAATTCGGCTGGCGATTGAGGTTAGAAATTCCTCGTTTGAAGACAAGCAATTTTTTCGCCTTCTTAAAAAATACAACGCGGCTCTGGTGATATCCGATTCTTCAAAATGGAAAAAAATTGAGAAGCCCGAACTGGCTGATTTTGTCTATGTGAGGATGCATGGCCCTAAGGCGCTGTTTTCTTCAGAATACTCAAAAAAAGAACTGGAAGATTTAGCCCAAAAAATAAAAGTTTGGCGGCAAGACAGGGATATCTTTGTTTATTTCAACAACGACGCTTTTGGATATGCTCCCAAAAACGCCCAGACCCTCATCACCTTTGTCCGTAGGTCTTAACTAAATCGAGGTCAAGCCTCGACAAGAATTCAAGCGCAAATCTCAAAGCGCAAAACGCAAAAGTAATAAAAAATGCAAAATGCAAAACAAAATAAATCTCAAATGTTAGATGTCAAATGTCAAATCCATATCTTAAATGTCAAATCTAATCAACCTAAAAAGGTAGCAAAAAATAGATTTAAGATTTGAGATTTAGATTTGAGATTTGACATTTGAGATTTGAGATTTGGAAAATGGGTCGAGGTCAAACCTCGACAAGCGATGACCTGCCCCTTGACAAGATTTTTAGAAAGTGTATAATAAGCCAACCTTCTTAAAGGACATAGGACATTGACTTGACAGGCTTTTTAGAAGGTGTATAATATGGCAAATCTTTCCATGGGAAAACCTGCACTGTCAATCCCTGTTCAAACATTGGAATCCGATTTCCGACCTACACAGGGACATTGGTGGAATTATTGTCCGATTGCTTTTAATTTTGAAATTTCTCCGCAATGCGAAAAAGCAAAGCGGAGATTTTTTTTGAAAAGGTCGCCTTGTCCGAATCTCGGCTCTGTCCTAAGCACCTAAGAGATAGGGCAGACGGACAACGGAAAATATAGGAAGATAAGCCGAGAATGATTTGCGAACCTTGGCGGACTAAAAAAACTGCCAAGATTCGCGGCTGAAAAAAATGAAAAAAATAATTCTTAGTTTGGCAATCATTGCGGTTGTAGGAGCCATCGTCGTTGGCGCCACCACTGCTTTCTTCAGCGACACTGAGACCTCAAGCGGCAACACCTTTACTGCTGGAGCCATTGATTTGAAGGTGGATAATCATTGCTATTACAATGGCGCAGAATGTATTTGTGCAACAACCGGTTCTCATGCAGGAGAATGTTATTGGGACATTGGTGGTGATGGGCAATTCGGCGATGGTGAAGTTTCTGAAGAT
>Ga0190306_1000040_pt1 | contig 53844 bp, 54 predicted proteins | sample 48700734_MG_FD_161657 | JGI IMG/M metagenome (GOLD analysis project Ga0190306, IMG submission 161657) | Hydrothermal vent sediment bacterial communities from Southern Trench, Guaymas Basin, Mexico - 4870-07-3-4_MG | ecosystem: Environmental > Aquatic > Marine > Hydrothermal vents > Sediment ... | reverse complement strand
CTCAAATCCGAAAAACCACGCTCTAAAAAGGCAGGTAATCTCACATGCCCCCGCTCTTTTATCTCCACCGCCATTTTATTATCCTTAACCCCCTATCCTATTATACCATGCTATCCATATATTTATATTTTAAACCTTAACTCTTCCATTTTTAGGGTTTAACTTTTTGGATATTCCCCCAATAAACCTTTATTTCTTGATCGGAGATTCTAGCTGGATAGAAAAATATGTATAGTATTATTCCCTATAGGGAATACATGGAGCAATGGGTTAAGGACTGGGTTAAGTATATCGTGAAATTCGCTCTTGCTTAATTTGGTCAATATATCAGCGACTTCTACATGCGATTTGTGGTTATAAAATTCGTACATCACCTCGTAGGTGTGGATATCGAAGGGCAGAGTGCTGTCTTCAATCAGTTGATGAAGGGGGAGAGCTTTGTTTATGACTTGAGCGTAGTTTTCACCAGGTCAGCCATCGATTTCGCTGAAGTGGGGTACAACAAGGACAAGATACACATCCCTCAGATCAACATTGCATTACTATACTCCTCAGATGGTTTACCGGCGATGATAAAGGCTTTACCCGGTTCAGTCAGAGATATAACTTCAATCTACAATAGTGTGAAGGAGATTGATTCCCACGTAATCCTGATACTGGACAGGGGCTTCTTCTCCATGGGGGTGGTAAAGTTCCTGCTGGACAAAGCATCTTTTGTTAAGTGGAATATGGAGACAAAGAACTGATGTCCGAGGTTCCAAAAAAAGGTTAGGGAGCTGGACGAGAAACTTGAGTTAAACTTATTCCCTAAATGATGCGGAGTTAAGGTTTAAATTTAAAGAAGTAATATATGGATATGGTAAGATAAAGGGGCAAAGGTGCGTCGATGGTCTAGGGGTATGACTTGGGCCTTCCAAGCCCACAGCCCGGGTTCAAATCCCGGTCGACGCATACCTACACCTAACCTATACCTGCCCAAACCCAAGTGCATCTTCAATCCTCCCTAATTCCACACCTGTCGTCTCATAGCCCGCGGCATATCCTTTTGTGTTTGCGAGTAATGCAGCGCCTATCAGCGGTACACCAAAATTTACACTCCCTATCTCCACCGGTAACTTGAATATCTCCTCCAGATAGCTCAGTTCAGCCCTTGTGGCGTCTTTATGTGCAAGAACACCCCTGTTCGTCACCACAGCTGCCATTCCCACAGTGCGCAACCCGCCTATCTCTCCTCTGTATACGTCCACATCCAGCGTCTCTCTTATCACTTCTATCGCCTCATTTGAGAGCCCTGGATGTACAAGTGCAGTACTATCATTTGCAAGTATGATATTACCCGCCGCGGTCATCTTCTCCTCCACTGGCAGTCGCCTTATCTTTATTTCACACTCCACACCCTCCGCTTTTGCTACACTTCTTATATGCTCTATCTCGCGCTCCAGCGTGTACTGTGAGACAACAAGACCCTTTGAGTTCCCGGCTGCCAAACACCCGATTAATGGCATCTCCGCGATATAAGTCCTTATGACCTTAACCTTAAGCACCTGCCCCAGCTCTTCTGCCAACCTGTCAGATACATGCGCGGGCAGAAGGAGCAGAGATTCAGTACAAAGTGCATAGATACCTATGTAAGGGCTGCCATCCACATCAAATGTAAATGTTCTTCTGCTCTGCCTTTGCCTATCCCCATCCCTATCCCTCTCGCTCTGCAGTCCCCCCTTCTTGATCTTAACCATTATATATTATTCAACAAGTTCTGCTCTAACTGTATCCTCCTCCTTCGTCACTCGCACTCGTACCCGGGACGGTGGCTTCTGCGAGCCTCGCTCCCATATCTTCTCGTTCAGTGCATTATCAAGGATCAGATACTCAGCCTTCGTATGTCGAATCAGGAATTCTCTAATCAGAGCTATTGCACGTTTACTTCTCTTCCATCGTGGTGCCTTCTTCACAGCCCTCAGTGGTATCGTATAAACACGTTCACCTTCCGCTCGCTCTCGCTCTTGCTCTTCCATCTCCAATCACCAATTCAGTTTATATTTATACTTTCAGGCTCGTCCGTCTCCAATTCCTCCTCTTCGGATGCGTCGTCACTCTCCTGTTCGTCTTCACCATTATCCAGGCAGGTACCCGCCTGTTCTGCCTGTTCGCCTTGCAAAGCCTGAGCTTCCTGCCTCTCGTATTCTTACCTATCGCCATTTCTAAAATCTATTCTTTCTATTTAAATAAAAAACTATACCATAGCTATACCAAAACAAGTATGTAGTATGTAAGATGAGCGATGTATTACTACCTGTATTTAACAGGCTCGGGGATTATGCTTCTAAATATAAGGTGATTTCAGAAGGTGAGCTCAGGCTGAGGATAAGGGAATCGCTGGAACTGGAATCGCTCAGTGCGAGAGAGAGGGAGGAGCTGGAGAATAGCCTTGGAGGGAATCTGGAAGAGCTGATCTTCAATAGCATAACAACGCGTGAGAACAAGATCTCGGTCTTCTCGCCTGATATGCATACGAAGATAAATTATCAGGGTGAGGTCTTTTACTGCCTCCCCACGCACAGGTATATGAGCGCGGAGCTGGAGGATGCTTTTCTGCGCTGGTCTGCGATAAAGAATCCACCGGATAAGGTGAAGGAGGTCGTTATGGATTTCATGCACAGGGCTGGATACCAGATACAGACACAGGAAGTAAGAAATTTGGCTATATGCGGGCAATATGGCAATTGCAAATACAAATGCAAATGTATCGAGCTGCTCGCAGTTAAAAGCAGTGATAAACACTTACGTATCCTGGTATTATCTTCCATCAAGTTCGTTCCATATCTCATGGGTGACAATTCGGCTACAGCTGCAAATAGTGACGTTGACGTGATGGTGGTACCAACAGAGAAGACTCCTGCTCCTTTTATTTCTTTCTTCCGGGAGCACGATGTGGGTGAGATGATGATCTGGGTGGCGGATGTCGAGCGGCATACATTAGACCCTTTTATAGGAATTCCACAGGATAAAGATATAGAATCCAATTTCGCAAACCCTGATAAGGCGAGAAGAGCAGTAAGCGTGTGGATGAAGAAGATGCGGATATTGGACTTCTAAGGATAGGCGGATAAGCGCAACTGGGCATTGCCACTATTCCCAGTAAACGGAGGTATTTGAGTAGCTATTCGTTATGCAGTCAATAACAAACAAATATTATCGTCGTAAAGGTGAAAGGGCGAGTGTATTATTCGTCGAGAGCGTGAGAATAAACGGCAACCCTCACCATAGATATGTAAAGTATATTGGAAGCAAGGATAAACTGATAAAGCCTGTTAAAGGGTGATGAATTGACAATAAAAGCGGCAAAAGTTCCAGAAGTCCTGGATTATGGAGACGTTACCGCTGTGTAATTTTCTCAGTTTGTGGTAAATTGTACTGATAACCCGCTCCAACGTCTGAAGATGCTGTACTTATTATAGTTACATGAGCTGGAGATATCTTCATTTGCATAATAAATAATTCTACACCAGATATCTTGTTTTTTTACTTAATGCTTTTCTTCCTCCAATATCTCCAGATCAAAATCACAAGCAGGAGTAAAATCACAAACACTATAAAATAAAAAATGCCTATGGGGTGAATAGCAATACTCACGGCGGAAGAGGATACCCCTACCATCAAACTGCCTTCATGCCACAAACTTTTCTTTGTGTTTTTCATTTTATCTCATCCTATTTTTTATCCTTCCCTCTTTCGCACTCAGTCCCCGGCGTCTTTCTTCCCTTCATCCCCCCACCTCTCGCATTATCTCTCTACTAAATATTTATTGGTGTTATTTGAACACTATTCCCGTCTCTTTATACCATAACACGAAATCCATGTGTGATAATGGTATATGAATCCGCTCAGAAAAATGTTTCAGCGCTCGCTCGAGCTCAAGGTATCTCCGTCTGGACAAACTCGCCGGTATCTCCTCTATCACCCCTAACAACTTCAAATTCTTCAGGATATGTCTATCAAGAATCGCAAGATCGGTTCCCAACCCTATATTTCTCAGCAGATGGCTCGCCTCTTTATAGCCTATTCCTCGCACCTCTCTAACCAGCCAATCTCTTGCATCGCTTACATCATTGAATCCACATAGCCTGTTTCTTAGCCTTATCTCTCCATTAATCACGAATTTACGCCTTGTCTCTACGATGTATTGTGCTTTGGTGGCTTTAAACCTCACGCCTGTCAAGCTATTCGCGATTGATTCTCTATCGCCCGTTAATAGCAGATTCCGCTTAGCAAGGTTCTCTACTGCGGTCCAGCAGAGTTCCGCTCTCGATTGTGGCGTGAGCAGGCAGAATACAAGCTCTTTGAATATGTCTTCCTCACTGCCTCTATCCTTCAGCTCCCGGAATTCCGCCAATCTGGCTATTATCTCTGGTTTGATGGACTCATAAATTGAATATAGTTCATCAAAGGCGCTACAATCAATCATATTCTCACAGGTTTTTGTTTGATTAACTGGTATAATATATATTAATCCTTCTGTATAATAACTGATATAACGGATAACGGCATGATGAACGCAGCGCATTCCCATAAAAATTATGATTCTTATCCTTTCAATCTTCCTTTAAGCTCCGCATCCAGAATTTTCACTAACTTCTCTAACAGTTTTTCGGTTCTTTTTCTATCGTCTTCAAACATCAATTCATCCATGAAATCGTGGAAGAAATTTGCATGAATGCGTTGTGCGGATGCTAAATATTCCCCTATCTCGCTGTCCTTGTATATATTCGCTAATACCGTTATAAAATTCACAACTTTTCCATGGTCGCTCAGCTTTTCCCCATGAAGCAGTCCTATGGCATAAGCAAGCGCATTTAACGACCCCCACAGGAATTCAGAAGCTTTGGAATAATTTTTATTCTCGTAATATCTCCTGAAATTATCATAGTAGTGATCAGCAAGTGTTCTTCTTTTTTCGATTTCTGAAATAACTTCTTCATCAATTTTCATCCTTCGATAACATCCCTTTTTGGGAATATTGGCACTGTTTTTCCTTCATACTTCGCTTCTCTTAGCTTCACTTTAATCACGAACCCCATCCCTGGAAGTATCGCATAATCCCTAAAGATAAGCCAGGAATTTTTGGAAATATACAGCCAATCTACACTTCCAAGAGTAGATACCCATAGTATAAATTCTATTCCCCTGCCTTCTATTTCCTTTACGATTTCTTTCTCTTTGTCTGTCAATCCTCCTCCTTTTATCCCCAATATCTCTCCGGTAACAATCGTTCCATCCGGCAATTCGTATGCCTGTGAGAGATTGATTTTTTTTACCTCTAAACATGCTCTTACCGCTCTTTCTGGAGGCGTAGGAAGAGGACCCGTTGATAAAAGCGCTTCTATGATTAATGCCATTTTCAGCACCTCTTATATTTAAGATAATACCGGTATATAAATGTGAGCGAGGGTTCTCGGGAAGTGAAAAATGAGCGGAATTGATGAACTGGATATTTATATCGGGTTGATGGAACGGCAGTTACAACGCCCATTTAACACCCGAATCACCCTCATCGATGGCAGATTTAATTCTCGTGAAGAACTGTATGTCTTTAGCATAAGGCGAAGTGAATACAAGAAATTGGAGCAGATTCGGGGTGGATATAGCTTTGAATTTTGGGGAAGAGAACATCCATGTAGTATCGTCGATTTAAGAACAAATCAGGTGAGATTGAGGATAGAGGAGCTAAGAGAAGAGCGTATTGAAGAAGGAACAATCAACGTGGATACGACTAACATTATAAAGCGAGAAAAATGGGGATTGCAGCAGTTAAAAGAAGAGCAATTCCTCGATAAGAGGCGTTTGTTATTTACAGGGAGTTTTTCAGGTGGGACTCGAAGCGAATGTATATTTGAAGAGAATTTGAACGAAGAGCAAAGACATGCCGTTGAATATGCAGTTGGTGTTCGAGACGTATATCTCATCTGGGGTCCGCCCGGCACTGGAAAGACTACTATTGTCCCTGAAATCGTGCGTAATTATATTAGACTACACAAGGAGAGCAATCCGAAGATATTGGTATGCAGTTACACGAACAGAGCGGTAGATAATGTGGTGAAGAAATTGTTCAACAGGTTTAGCATTGTTCGGTTCGGTGATTCAACACTTAGCGGAGATACAAGATATAAAGACGCACTCTTCGAGGAACAATTAAAAAAGAAAAGAAAGAGTATAGAAGAAGAGGTAGTAGAAAAATTCAGACGATTGATTCGTCCGTTAGAACGAGAGAAGAAGGAAGAAGAAGGCGAACTAAACTCAAATCGTAGGAAGAAAGAACAAATTGAAGAGCAGACAGAGCGCATTAAGAGCGAAATAGAGGATTTAAATGCTGAAATAGAGCACATTAAAAGGCAAATAAGCGAAACAGAACATTCCATCCTCAAAAACAAACTTGAAGAAGCGCTAAAACGAATTGATGGAAAATCGCAAGCTCGTAGGGAAGAACTTGATAATCTTCAGATGAGAGAAAGAACAATAAGGGATCACATTCGTAGGTTAAATGATAGAATACGCGAAAATGAAGGACGATTGCGTGAAGCGAAGGAGAGAGAAAAAGAGTTCAGAGATATTATTTACATAATTAGCCGTTATTTGGAGTTCAAAAGGGAAAATAGAATTTTAGCTTTTTGGAAAAGAAGAAGATTTGAGCGTGAATATAAACGAGAAATACACGAATTACAGCTTGCGAGAAGAAGCCATGAAGAACTGAAGTCGATCCGAGAGGAGAAATTGAGAGCACAAGAAAGAGAACTATCAAGGATTGAAGAACTACAAAATGGCTTAAACAGCCTAAAACAGGAGCGCCAGGAGAAAGAAGAAGAGATAAATACTCTCACGGAAAATCGAAGAAGGCTGTTAGAAGATATTAACGAAAAAGAAAGAGAACAGAGGGAACTAAAAGCAAAACTGGATTTGCTCGCTCATAACAGGTTGGAATATAACAGAGAGGCTTTAATAAGAGAGAATCCCGAATTGCATGACTTATATGAGAATTTAAGTGAAAAACAAAGCGCTAAGAGTCAAAAAGAGGCTGATTTGGAAAGAATCAGGCAGAAACACAGTTCTTTGTCTGGTATAATTGAAAGACTGAGAAATTCAATCAGCAGAATAACCGAGAAAATTGAGGCTAAGAAAAAGGAAATGCAACGAGAAAAAGAGGAAAGTATAGAAAAAGCAAAGATATCCGTTCTTAAAGAGAACCAAATCATTGCGACAACGAATCTCAGAGCAGCCGATAAATTATTTGACGAGATTGAGTTTGACCTTGTTATAATGGACGAGTCAGGGGCGATAGATTTGCCAGGTGCCGTGATTCCTTTTTTAAAAGGCAAGAAGTTCATATTGCTGGGTGATCCCGAACAACTTCCGCCTATCCTGGGAGAAAGGACACCCGAAGTCAGAGAGTTTATCAGGGGAAATCCAGCAGTTAGACAGAGTATTTTTGCTAAATTCCTTAGAAATGACTGCCGTGAGAATGAGAATAAAATGAGCATGTTGAAGTCACAATACAGGATGAGAAGGGAGATAGCGGATTTTGTGAGTTCTACTTTCTATGGTGGGCAGCTAAACACGCCAGCAGAGATAGAAATTGAGGAAAATTTGTGCGCATACGAGAATGACAGCATTATAAGCAATCAATACCCGCTGGTATGTTTTCCCAGAAGATTCTGGACCGATTATGACAGCAATTATTCAGCATATTCCACTGGTGAGATAATATTTATCAAAAACATAATCGAAAAGTTCAAGGAGTGTTATGGTGATGAAATAAAAGAGCATATCGCAATAATATCTCCATATAGGGCACAAATAGATAGGATTGAGGAAGAAATTCCCGATATTGAGTGTGGAACGGTGCATGTATTTCAAGGTCAGGAGAGGAGCGTGGTTATCTTTGCTACTACTAAATACTGGAGAGGCAGGAGTAATGGCTTTGGATATTTATTGGAGGGTGAGGTGAGTAGAAACCTTCTGAATGTTGCGGTTTCAAGAGCAAGGGAGAAGCTAATAATCGTAGGAAGCAGAGAACTTTTCGATAGAGTAGAAATATACAGAAGACTTTATGAACATACCATGAGGACAGGTTATGTAGCCCCCGAACATCTCAGCGGTTATGATTTTACAACGAGATGCGATGGGTGCGATAGAGATATGGGAGAGTTCAGATATAACGACAGATACTGCAGAGAATGTTTTATACTACATCATTTGAGGACTTTTTTGAACGAGATGCCAAGGGAATATAACGCTGTGGATACACATCTTTTGAGGTCTTCCGATGAAGTAAGGATTGATGATTGGTTTCATCATAATGGGATACAACATGAGGTTGAAAGAAGAGTTCCTGTCAGTAATAGACTGATGTATTGCGACTGGTACTTGCCTCAGGGGAATGTATACGTGGAATACTGGGGCTTGACCAACGAGGAGTGGGAGTGGTATAGAGAGGCAAGAAGAGTAAAAGAAAGGCTGTACAGACAGGCTCATCTGGATTTGAGAGGTATAGAGCCTGAAGATATGGCTAATTTGGATGAGATACTTCGATATAAATTTAGGGATATATTAGAGAGGAGACATACAGAAGACCACGGATAGTGCTAAATGCTGGGAAATGAGCAACAATGTAACAGTTCATTATATGTCTCAGGGGGATGTTCCAGAATAGCTCTCAAGCCTTTCTTACCATACCGCTCATAAAATCGCTTCAGCAGTTCGCTCCCGTACTTTGCAACTGTAACCTCGCGCATGATTGCACTTGGTCCTTTTATCCTCTTCAGGTTCCTGTCTCGCTCATCCTTGAAGAATAGATAATCCTCATTGTTAGCTAAGAGGCGCTCGGAAACAAACGAGGAATAGCCCTCAATTATCGCACCGAGGACAGAGCGCTCTTCCACAAGCGTTGTTATCTCGCTCCTCAGCTCCTCTGCGTTAGCAGGCAACGTGAACTGCGGTACGGGTGTGGGTATGGATATGAGCTTGAAATCAAAAGGGAATTTTGTAAGTTTAGCGGGGTTAACGGGTGGAATAGCGATAGTGAGAGCCATACGTTTCTCTATTTGAGGTAAGCCTGCAAATTTGGCATTGAGCTCGTCAATAAGCGACTCATTTGATGCCAGGCTGTGGTAGAATTCCGTTTCCAGTGATAGAATCTCCTTCTTCAGCGCAACATCTCTATCATACAATTCGGGAACCTGAGCATGTGCGAGTTCATGCACAACGAGATTCAGTGCAAAGCCCGTTTCAAACTTCAATGCTGCTTTGAATGCCATCTTCAGCGTCTCGCCTTCGTTCATCTTACGAGCAAGGTTTGCCAGTGTCTCTCTCCGCATACCAGAGGTGTAAATGAAGATGCCGTGTTTAAAGCAAAAGCCGGACATCTCGTGCATAAACTGGATATCAGAGTGGAGTGTGCTCCCAGCAATGTAGAATTCTATCGGGTTATCTGCCACCACAGCAGGCTGTATGGAATGAATATCTTCAAATTCAAAGAGTTGCATGTAGATAGATTGCAATTTGTCGGGTATCTCCGCTGTGAATTTCTTCAATAGCGCAGCACGCCAGTCATCTTCGTTATTCACCACAGAGAGCGTGGCATCTATGGGCATATCCATATCAGCGAATTCTTCCAATTCCGGGCGGTATTGAACGAAGTTTGCGCTCAACAGCTCCTCGAGCTTGTGGAATTGATAGCCTCGCTCTGTTATATCAGCCTCTAACATATCCAGATCAGAATAAAGCTCCTCAAACCGCTTATTCTCCGATTGTATCCGCTCCAGCAGGATATCAACGATCATGCTTCTTGTGTTAATCTTGTGGTTTCAGCAGCTTTCAGCCCCCGTATATACAGCCGAGCCCATGCGAATGCTACTGCTACACCAGCGGTGTTCGCTGCAACCAGCCCCCACCAGACTCCCACCAGACCCAATCCAAGATTGAACCCAAATACGACCGTAAATAGCGGAGTCAGTATAAGTGTTCGTAAAATCGTGACAATCAGTGCGTTCATACCTTTACCTGTGCCCTGGAAAAGCGAAGAAGAGAGCATGCCAAATGATATTGTCGGGTGGTAAAAACTGATTATCCTGAGGAAAGTCGTCAAACCAGGTGCGATACGTGCCGCCTCCTCCGCATGTGTAAATACCGCTGCTATCTGGGGTGCGAAGATGAAGGTTGCCACCGCTATAACTGTCTCCATCAAAAACCCGAGCTTCACCGCATAGAGATGAGCAATACTTACCTTCTCAAATGAGCGCGCACCAAAAGCAGCACCACTTACCGGGACAAGAGCTGTAGCAATACCCATTGTCGGCAGAACTGCTATGCTCACCACACGCCATCCAGTGGAATAGATTGCCACACCGTCAGTGTTACCCGCCGTTACCATTACTATTATAGCGTTCACTATCAACATCATGAAAGACATGGAAATCATCATCACTGAAGATGGCAGACCAACTCTGAAGATGTCCATAATAATCTCCTTGCTCCATTTGAAATCGCTGAATGAGAACGATACATAGGTATCTCTTTTGAATAGAAACCAGTTTAGCATGATAATGGATGAAACACCAAGCGATATGACCGTAGCCCATGCAGCGCCTGCAACACCCAGACCAAAGTAGTAGATAAAAATCGGGTCCAATACGATATTCAGACCAGCACCGAGTGCCATGGCATACATGGCTCGCCTGGCATCTCCTTCTCCACGCAGTATTGAATTCGCAACGTTAGTGAAAAATATGAAAATACTACCGGCAAAGATAATCCTGCCATAAGCTACTGCCATACCTGTGGTCTTACCCGCGCCTATCAGAGCGAATATGTCGTGAGCAAGAACGAAAAACGGTATGGTAAAGGCAACCGCGAATAACAGCATTATAACGATTGCATGAACTGCTACATTGTCTGCACCTGGCTTATCACGAGCACCAATCCTGCGGGATATTGCAGACCCTGCACCCACACCCAGCCCATTAGAGAGCCCCATAGCGAGGAAGAAGAAGGGATAGACGAACCCAATCGCAGCGAGTGCGTCAGCACCAATACCCGAAACCCAAATCGCATCAACAAGATTGTAGATTGTCTGCACGGACATAGCCGCGATCATGGGTAATGACAGTTTGATAATGGCTCTTTTGGGGTCGCCAAGTAATGTCTCCACGCCCTTCGTTTCCTTATTCCCCGATAGAGCACCATAAGTGCCCTTTTTTGATAATTTATTATTCACCTGAGTATCCTCTTGCTCTTGTATTCTTTATTCTATTTACTATTTTCTATTCTCCACCAACAGCACGGATGCCTTTCTCTATATTTCTATATCGCTCTAATTATGCAAATCATGTAATTTAAGGACTAAGGACAGTCTCGAGTACAAAGCAAGTTAAGCATGTATTTGCATTTATCACAGAGTTCTGCTGGCTTCTTCTTCGCTTCGTTTACCGAATTTGAGAATTGCATCACACATTTATTGGAGCAGTGCTGCAGCCCGAATACGTGCCCCATCTCGTGTATCGCCTCCTTCTTTATCAAATTGAGCGAATCAAGCCTGTATGTAGAGAGAACTGCTCCTTTACCCGGCTTTGCAATCCCAAATACAAAATTCATGCCACGCACAAATATGTCCTCGCTCACTATCCATAATAAATAGACTGAACTGTCTGTCGTAGCCCTGGTGCTGGTAATAGAATTGAGTAGAATCGAGGCGTTGTATTGCATCCTGCTCCTATCATAAGCTTCCTTATCCACATCCTTTACAACCGCCTCGCTTCCTGGTTCTATCCTGAATACCGCTTCAAGCGCTTCTATCACTTCTGTCACAACCTCTCTACTCCTGCTGTCATAGAACAATTGCAGTTTCTTCATTCCTCACCAAAGAACCTTCGTATCGCCGGGTACATCTCCATCATCTGCTCCGATGCCACTTGCTCATAAAGGTTATAAGCAATACTCACAGCCAGTAATAGCCCGGTACCTGAAGCCTGACCAAGTGTACCAAATATATTTGCCAGTACACACAGTCCACCAAGAAGTGCACCACCCATTATCGCTATTCGCGGTATATAGCCCTCCATCATTCGCTCTATCGTTGCTGGATTCCTGCGGTGTCCGGGTATCTGCAGCCCAGAGCGATGTATCTGCTGTGCAACATCTTTAGCACCCATACCTGTAGTATTTATCCAGAACAGTGCAAATATCGCACCCCCTACCACCATAAAAGTCAGATCAATACCAAGGCGCAGAGCTATTTGCCAGCCCGCGTGTGGCGTTGACATGAGTGCTGGGAACCAATCCCAGGGTCCATAGATCGGACTCAGATAATACATCAAACCAGATACTGCATTGCCCAATTTGTCATACGTCCCGAATACGGTAACCCCATGCATCCAGAGTGCTCGCCCGAAACCCTGAATACTCATTTGCAGCGCTCTTACGAGTATCATTGGCAATACACTCGCATATAACAGCTTGATAGGGAACCTACCACGGGCTCCTCGCGCCATCGAATGTGCCAGCGGTATCTCCAGGCGCGTGCTCTCCAGATAAACAACAATGAAGAACACCGCGATAGTGGATATGAGAGCGATCAGGTGATGTTGAAAGAGGAATGTAATACCACCTTCCAGTATCTCATACGCTTCCACATGCAGTGGCGAGCCGGGCCAGAGTAACTGGAACCACCTGGGAATTACACCAACCGGCAGCCCGCTCAGGTCTGGTTGCCAATTAATGAGTCCGGTAATTACCTGCTGCGATACACCGGCGAGAATGAAGAGCGAGACACCGGACCCTATACCCCACTTTGATACTACCTCATCCATGAAATATATGAGCATCCCACCGAGAAATACCTGAATGAACAACAGTATAGAGATAATTTGTAGAGATACACCGAGTTTTGAAGCTATTCCCGCATCAGGCTTATAGAAGCCCATTACATAGACCAGGCTCATAAAGAGTGCGAATACCACAACGAGAATCTTCTGGATGTTCTGGTAGAATGCCTGGTCGCTGGAGTTACTCAAGTCCAGTTTAATTATCCCGGCGCCTACGAGTAGCTGCAGAATGATTGACGCATCCACAATCGGCATTATACCCAGGGCAGTCAGTGAGAATCGCTCACCTGCGAATATAGCGCGCCATCTACCAAAAAGGTCCAATGATTCAGGAGCGAGCCCAAAAAGGGGCACATTACCAAGTGCAAAATAGAGTATGAGTATGCCCAGAGTCCATCCCAGCTTGGTCTTGAAATGGACATGCCAACCCGGCCGCTCAACCATCGGGAATCTATCCAGAATCGGTGTCAGTATCTCTCTTAAGTTCATTTACTTACTCACTCACTTACTCACTTTATTCTTTATTCATTCACTCCTCAATTGGCATTTCAATCATTTCAATCCTGCCACCCGCTTCCTCTATCTTCTCCTTTGCTATACCTGATATCTCATTCACTCTCACTATCAGCTTCGGCTTTCCTCTCAATTCTCCCCTGCCCAGTATCTTCCTTATTCCGAGTTGTGTGGCATCGAGGAAAACAGCATCACCTCGCTCTTCCGCTTTACCTGTTTTTATCAGCTCCCCCAGCTTCTCTGCCAGTTCACCCACGTTCATTATTGCGTCGTAAGTTTTAGAATGGCGTGCAGAACCAGAACCAGAGCCCTGTTTCCCTTTCTTCATGCCCTGCTTCAAGGAACGGACGAAATGATGCGCATAAGCGCCCGCATTACCTGAACCACCCTTACTTCCTTTACCTCGCCTCTTCTTGTGTGAGCCCCCGCCACAGGTTCTTGTACCCCTTATCTTCTTTACTCTCTTCTTCATCTCTACCCTTACCAGCCCTAACGTGATGTACCCTATTTGCACAGAATTTATCCTTCTTATTTATATATGTTGCTTTTATATCACAACATTAGTTTCATATCATACTTTATATAATCGGGGGTCAGGGAGGATGATGGAAGTAGAGGAAGGTATAGATGTAGATATAAAAGTAGAGAACGTTGTGGCAAATGCGAGGATTGCTGACGAGTTAGATCTGAAATACATAGAATCAAAGTTAGAAGATGCGGTATTCACGAAGAAGAAATTCCCCGGGCTGGTGTATAGGACACACAATCCGAAAGCTGCTTTCCTTATCTTCCGTTCGGGAAAAGTGGTTTGTACGGGCTCGAAGACCGAGGAAGGTGTGCGTAAAGTGATGGACATACTTGCCGCAGACCTCAGGCGTATAGGGATTGAAGTGGCAGAACATCCGGAGTTCAGGGTACAGAACATCGTTGCTTCCGCCAATCTCGGAAAGGAACTTAATCTCGGTGCCATTGTTGTGGGGTTAGAACTCGAGGGCATGGAATACGAGCCTGAGGTATTCCCCGGACTGGTATATCGTATAGAGGAGCCAAAAAGTGCTATACTGATATTCAGTTCGGGACGACTGGTTATAACGGGTGGGAAGACAGTTGAGGACTGCAAGAGGTCGGTGAGGGTTTTATTGAAGAAATTAAAGGATTTAGAACTGATTTAAAGTGAGATGTTTGAGCCCAGGATCGTGGCTTTCTGCTGTAATTGGTGCTCCTATGCAGCCGCAGACCTCGCAGGTATATCGCGCTTTCGGTACCCGCCAAATGTGCGCATAGTGCGTGTGATGTGCTCAGGGCGAGTAGAACCCGAATTTATCTTCGATGCCTTCAAACACGGTGCTGATGGTGTTATTATCACTGGGTGCCATCCCGGGGAATGCCATTATATATCGGGCAACCTGAATGCCGAGCGCAGGGTAGAGAACGTAAAGAAGGCAATGGAGTATCTGGGAATTGAACCAGAACGTCTCCGTCTGGAATGGATGTCTGCTGCCGAGGGCGAGAGATTTGCCTCGGTTATGCGTGACTTCACAGCCGAGATAAGAGCGCTGGGTCCTCTTATGCGTGGGAATGACGGGGATAAGAGATAAATGACAGATACGAGGAGTGTAGTGGTCATAGGAGGTGGTATCGCGGGCATAGAGGCAGCGAGCGAACTCAGCGATATGGGGTTCCATGTGTATCTACTGGAGAAAGAGCCTGCGATAGGTGGGCGAATGGCGCGTCTCAACAGGATATTCACCACAAATGAGAGTGCTATCGCATTACTGGAGCCGAAGATGCGGGCACTCGCAGCCAGAGAGAATGTGGAACTCATTACATACGTGGAGATTGTGGCTGTTAAGGGTTCGGTAGGCGATTTTGAACTCACGATAGAGCATAAGCCACGCTATGTGGATGAAAATAAGTGCACAGGTTGCCGGCGGTGTATGGAGGTATGCCCGGTGGAGCAGCCGAACCGCTTCAATGAGGGCTTTGGCACACTGAAGGCTATTTATATCCCCTATGCTCACGCTGTCCCCTCATGCGCAGTCATAGATGTTGAGAGTTGCCTGCGAAGCGGAGGTGAGGAGTGCGATGCCTGTATAAATGCATGTGAATATAATGCGATAGATTTCACGCAGGCGAGGCATAAGCATAATAGCAAGAGTAAGCTGAAAGCAGGCGCTATAATTGTAGCAACCGGGTCTGCAACTTACGACCCCGAACCAGGACACGATTATGGATACGGGCTATTGGATGATGTGATAACAACAATGGAGTTTGAGCGACTTACCGCTCCCGATGGTCCAACCGGCGGGAATCTCATCAGACCCTCAGACTGCCGGGAGCCGATGCGTGTGGGGTTCATCAATTGCGTTGGGTCACGGGATATAAACAGGAATCCGTATTGCTCTGGTGGTGTATGCTGCATGGAGAACATAAAGAATGCGATACTGCTGAAGGAGAAGCGCCCGGATGTGAGATGCTATATATTTTATATAGATATAAGAGCGGTTTTCAGGGGTTATGAAGCGTTTTATACACGTGCGCGTGAGCTTGGTATCCGATTTATTCGCGGTAGACCCTCAGAGGTAATAGAGAATGAGAAAGGCAATCTGGAGATAAGAGTGGAAGATACGTTGAAGGGTATGGTGAGGAATATAGAGGTTGAGATGGTGGTTCTCGGAACTGGTAGTGTGCCAGGCGAAGATATTGAGAGGTTATCGGAGATGCTGAAGCTCCCGCTTACTACAGAAGATGGACTATTCAGGGAGTTGCATCCCACAGCAGCGCCGGTAGATACGGAACAGAGAGGTATATTCATAGCGGGTGCAGTGGCAGGTCCGAAGGATATCTCTCTTGCTGTTGCTCAGGGCAGTAGTGCAGCGGCGAGGGCAGCTTCCACACTCCTCACGCTCAATATTTAATTATATATTCACGTCTGAGCCTAAATAAAAATAGGAATATATGACTAACCTGATTAAGGTAAAGTTTGATGAGGCAGAGATATGGATAGAAACGGATGAAGAAGCGGCAGAAGCAGCAGTAGTCCCTGAAAGGGTAGGTGTATTAAAGAAAGCGGAGAAATTTATACCTTTCGAGAAGGTTTCTGATACTATAAGGGCATATTGTACCGGGCTTGTTAAAACATTTAAGGGGTTAGAACCTGAACATTCCCCGAACCGGATAAGTGCAGAGTTCGGTCTCAAGTTCAGTGTTGGGGGTAATGTTTATATAGTGAAATCAACAGCCGAATGCAGTCTGAAGATCAGGGTTGAATGGGAGATCAATAAATGAGCGTTGAGATAGGAGACTTAGAGCAATACGTGCTCAAGATTCTCCAGCCGGAGAGGAGGGAAACAAATGGCACTGGATCTTTTGTGGAGAAAGTCAGCCATTCGGCCATAAATGACCTGTAAAATGTAAAACGCATAGAAACGGGATGCGTGGCAGGGATTTGTGGAATAGAGTAACTCCGGATTTGTATTAATGGGACTGCCCGAGGCATCAGGCAATCATGGGGAAATATCTGCAGCCAATAAGAGATGCTTTGAGAGATGAAGATATGATGAATCCGTTTGACACTTGCTGTAAGTATATAGGATAGTAGGATAGTGATGCGAAAATTGGATGCAGATACGGAAAACGAGATAAATAAAATAAGATGGGGAAGGTGGAGAGCGAAGCAAAAGACCGAAAGAGAGAAGACTTGCTTTTATTGCTGGGACCAGCGGCAAGAGTGCCCTTGTAGTGGATATTGCCATTCTGCTTCTGGAGCTTACGTTGACTTCTATATAAGATGCTGGCACAGTGGTGCTTCTGACTGTGGGGAGGGTCTGGAAGCTGGAAGACAGCGTTATGCATACATAAATAATGTGGCATAATGTGGCGATGAGATTCGCGAGGGCAGGCGAGAGCTCCAGCTTCTACGATGTGTTATAGAGGGTGATAAAAGAGAAGATGAAGAAGGCATTTGCAGGAAAAAGGAAAGTGCTAATAATAGGCATCGTTTTCGTAATAGTAATCGTGGGTATCATGGCTACACTCATGGTAAAACAGCCAAACGAAACAGGAAAACGAGCAGAACCCACTGAAAATGAACTTCCCACAGAGGTAAAGTCTGAAATAGAGCGCTTGCTACTTGAACCTGAAATACATATTACCAGGTGGTCGGTGAATACAGCGGAAAAGAGGGTAGATATTTTTGTATACAAACTGACACCGGAGAATGAACGATTAAATGGCAAGATTATCGATGGATGGACGATGAACATAAGTGAAGATGTAGAATTTAAGAGGGAAGAAGAGAAGCTTAATGCAGAGCTAAAACGACTCAAAGAGAAACCGGAGATGGAAATTGCTGCATGGTCGTATGGGTGGGATCCTCGAACAGGCTATAAGGACGTAGATATATTTGTTGGTAATCTCACACCAGAGAACCAGCAATTAAACGACAAGACGATTGACGGCTGGAAAGTTCATGTGTGGAAATCGTTACTACCGCCAGAGGAAGTGGCACTACAAGACCCGAGGGTGAAAGAAAGAATAGAAGGAAAAGAATACGAAGTTAAGGAACATACAAGAAAGGCTGGTGGTGATAAAGAAATATTGATAGATGTTTATATACGCATAAAAGAGCCTAAAAAGACCGTTATTGCTACTGTTGATGTGGTAAAGCAGGAAGTAATAGAGATAAACGAGACAAGTTCGTGGATATCCATACCCGAAAGGTGATGCGAGGATTTCCTCAGCACCAATTTCACACTGCCACGAAGCGAACTCATCCTTAGCGGTGGTGAACCGTTACTGCACCCAAAATTTGTAGAGGCGTGTAACATCGTAAGCAAGCAGAAGTAAGGGGATATAGAAGATAGCCCCTGTCTCTTTATTCACAAAGGCTGAAGAAGCAAGATGAAAACCAAAACATTCTCGGGAAGTGAAAAAGCGCTGATAATTGGTATTATCTTCACGGTTGCGGTGGTAATTGCGTGCATAGCGATGCTCGGTATGGTTACACCGCCAGGTACGCCGCCAAAAGGGAATGATAGCAATTTCACCTCACTACTTGAAGATTTCGATGACCTGCCTGAGATTAAAGATGGCGTTGATTTGAAAGAGAGGAACGCGAAAGAGAGGATCTTATTTTTATTGAGGGGCGATGACCCAGAAATCGAGAGGGCTTTTGAGGTCTTGCAAAAATACGGAAGACCTTCAAATTTCACGTATTATGAGTTTCCAGCGTATAATACGCAGTTGGAGGTGCTTTTATGGCTGGCTGAGGAGCGGGAGATAAGCGATTATGACCGGATAGCTCTCGCAATAGCACTTGATTACGGTGCAGTTCTGGCGATTAGCGATGAAGAAGTGGAGAAGGAACTGAAGGATTATGTAGTGAACCTTTATGACTATTTTGTCGAGACCGATGCGATTGTCCCGTGGGATATTATGGCATACCCTTTAGAGGCGGATATAGCATTGGTGTGGGGTGCTAATGGTATAAACTACCCTTTATTTTTTGAAAAGGTGGGGCAGTATCCCGAGGGTGCAACATTTTATAGGGTTCTAACAACTACTGATTATTACTACCTGGATTGGATTGACATATTCAAGGATAAGAGAATGAGCAAAGAAGACTTCGACTGGCTTTTCGTTGATGTGGGCACTCTCCGAGAAATTAGAGAGTCTCTAATGCACGATATGTTCAGCCCTGGATTTGAGGAAGTGGGAGTGAAGGGGATTGCAAATGAAATAGATTCTATGCTCACTCACTCTCTTGAACATTACACTTACTATCCATGGACGAAAATATCTTATGTTGAAGTTGAAGGTAGGATAACGCCGGGTTGTGCACTCTCAAATCCCGACTGGCAATGGAAACACTTTAAAGAAAAGAGGCGAATTATGGGCAACTGCGCTGACGTGAGCAGCACGAATACATTCTTCTTGAAGAGCATAAATCTACCAGCATTTGTAATTGGCGTCCACTCCGGTTCATTTTGGCATAGAGTTGTTGTTTTTTATGATTACGAGAAAGATCTATGGAGGATTACCGAGCACCAAAAAGAGATTATAGAGAGTCATGTTGAAGCTCCGAAATTATCGGTTGACAATTATTTCCCGGCTGTATGGAGCAACTGGCATGAGAAGATTTATCCGGGGTACAGTTATGGGGAGCTGAAGACCTTAGAGGAGGGATTTGTGATTCACGAGCTGTAGGAGGGGAAAGAAATGAGGAATATGCACATGATACATGTATCAAAGTAATTGTATGGGATGGAAAAGAAACTGAAAGGTTAATCGCGGAGAGAATCATGGAGAAAGCTGAAAAATGAGTGAGGCCACCACCCTAACGACACGTAACCATGTGCCGAGGAAGGCACAAAGAGATGAATGTCAACACATAAGGGTTAAATATTAAATGAAGGAAGAAAGTAAGATATAAGGTGGGGGTGTTTTTTTCAGAGATGAAAAAGAGGATGGCTACAATCCGTCTATGTTTGCTTGTAGGGTGTTTACTGCTGGGGATAGTGATTGCAGGGGTCTTCTGGGAAACAAATCGGCAATATCCATATCTCAAGCCGATAATACCAAGAGGAGTAACTGGAGAAGAAAAAGAAGAAGCAATCAGGATAGCACTCAGCAACGAAAGTGTAAAGGAGAAGATAGAAGGGTTAGAATATGAGGTTAGAGATGTTCTTGCTTTTAAAAAATGGATGACTGGAGAAAAGTTGGAAACTGTCTATGTTGACATACACATAAAAGGGACTGGAATATGCTATACTGCAAAGGTGAATTTAACAGAGGGAAGAGTAACGAGGATAAGTGAATCGTATTGTGGAGATAAGATAGGCGAGGAAAAATCACGAAAAGCAAGTAAGATAGCACAGAATGACCCAAGGATAAAAGAGAGGATAGAAGGGAAGATAAAGGAAAGAGATTATGAAGTGATTCGTCGTAACAGATTGATTGGAAAAAAATTGGTGGTGGATGTCTGTATAGAGATTAAGGAACCACCAGAGAGATACGTTGCAACGGTGGATACGGAAGAATGGAAGGTAATAGGGGTATGGAAAGCAGTTCCTGGCACATTCTTTGAAAAGGGGGAAGAGATAAAATAAGTGTGCCGTGCAAAGTTTATGATATCCAGTTGGTGAAAATCCAACCTTGGGAAAGGTTAGCTGCCACCTCAGAACTGAACCTTGCACACAGGCTGGTAACAAGGCACTCAGAGGAGGACAAAGTCTACCCGATAGAGTAAAATAGACGGATAAGTATGCACTATGCCGTCAAACTTCCTTGACCTGCACATCGTAAAACCGTTTTCCCACTGCCGCAAAGCGAGCTCATCCTTAGTGGTGGTGAGCCTTTGCTGCATCCAGCATTGATGAGCATATAAAAATCCCCGGGACAAAACACCCAACGAGGGGAAAGGCGATGAAGGCAGATTAGCGAAGCAAATTTGATCAAATCTTCTTAAAGTTTGATGGTTCAAGGATAAGGTTCTGCGGTTTGAATTCGAGAGCGAAGACGAGTTCAAAAAGCGGAAATCTATTTAAATAGGATGGAAGGAAATCCACTTGAGACAGTCCAAAACCGGTATTCAGGTCATTGATAAACAGCTACCTGTCCGATTTGTTTACCAACCTTTCCAATTCTTCCTGGTTCATGTACATATTCTATCATGAACCTGGTGTCATATGACACAAAGGTTATTTTAATAAATAGCGGGAATAGAATTATATGATAAAAGTAGCGATAAATGGTTGGGGGAGAATAGGCAGGATAGTATTTAGAGCTGCATTAAAAAATGATGCAGATGCTGATATAGATTTCGTGGCAATAAATACTCATGCTGCAGAGGCGAACTGGATGGCGCATCTGTTAAAGCACGATTCTGTGCACGGCGTCTGCGACTGCGATATAAAGGCGGAGAAGGACAGGCTGATAGTGAACGGCAAGGAGATACCGATATTCGCGGAGACGGAGCCTGATAAATTGCCATGGGGCGAATTAGGTGTGGATGTGGTGGTGGAATCAACGGGTAAGTTCAGGAGCCGGGAAGACGCATCAAAGCATATCACCGCTGGCTGCAAGAAGGTTATAATAACCGCACCAGCGAAAGACCCCGATGTGACCGTTGTACCCGGCGTCAATGACGACATGTATGACCCCGCATCACATAATATCATATCCCTCGCCAGTTGCACCACCAATTGCCTGGCGCCAGTAGCGAAGGTGCTGGAGGACGAGTTTGGAATAACAAAAGCGTTCATGACCACCGTCCACTCATATACGAGCGATCAAAGATTACTTGATGGCAGGCATCGCGATTTGAGACGTGCTCGTTCGGCTGCAATGTCAATAGTGCCAACGACGACCGGTGCAGCAGCGGCGATAGGGGTGGTAATGCCCTCTCTTGCCGGTAAGATGGACGGCATATCGCTCCGTGTGCCCACTTTCGATGCCTCTATTGTTGACCTCGTGGCTGAGGTTGGACGAGAAGTGAACCCGGAGGAGGTGAACCAAGCCTTTGAAATGGCGTCAAAGGGCTCTCTGAAAGGTATCCTTAGCATCACTTACGAGCCTCTTGTATCCATAGATTACATCGGTACGAATTACTCCGCAGTTGTTGATGCGGGTTACACGAATGTGCGGGGTGGTAACCTGGTGAAGGTGCTCGCATGGTATGACAATGAGTGGGGATATTCATGCAGAGTGGTGGATATGCTGAAGCAGATAGAAGAGAAGGGGTATTAGCAAAGAGGAGGGCAAAATGAATAATGAGGATTTAAAAGAATTCCTGACCATTGACGATCTCGATGTGGAAGATAAGACGATCCTCTTCAGAGCGGATATAAACACGGTGGTTGTAGACGGGAAAGTGCAGATGAAGGAGCGGATAGAGGAGAATGCAAAGACAATCCGTGAACTCTCAGCAAAAAAGGCGAAGGTTGTTATTCTCGCACATCAAGGTCGTGTAGGAGGTGCGGATTTCCTGCCTCTGGAGCAGCATGCGGAATTACTGAGGAACTTCGTAGATCTGAGGTATATTGATGATATAATGGGACCTGCGGCGCGCGATGCAATAAGAAAGCTCTGCGATGGTGAAGTTCTACTATTAGATAATGTGAGACTACTTGCGGAAGAGACGCTTCAGAGGACGCCAGAGGAGCATGCAAAGTCAATATTCGTGCAGAAGCTCGCGCCACTCGCAGATATCTACATAAATGATGCATTCTCTGTAGCACACAGGTCGCATGCATCGGTGGTGGGCTTCCCGAAGGTGCTGGAATCAGGTATAGGGCGATTAATGGAGCGTGAGTTGAGAGCACTGCGAAGAGCAGTCCATAGTATAAAGAGACCTTGCATCTATGTTCTCGGTGGCGTGAAGTCCGAGGAGGTATTTGATGTGATGGAACACACGTTGAAGCGAGGTAAAGTAAATGAGATACTCACCGCAGGCGCGCTTGGTACTTTATTCCTGTATGCACGCGGTATAATTGAGCCGAGCGAGGAGGATAAGAGGAACAAGAAGTTCATGGAGAACCTGGCGAGGGCGAAGCGGATTCTGGAGCTCGGAGATGACAAGATAAAGTGCCCAAAGGATGTTGCAGTGGAGGTGAATGGTAAGAGGAGGGAGATACCCGCTAATTCTGTAAAGCCGGAGCAGAAAGTGTATGATATAGGGGAGGAGACGGCGAAGGAGTATGCGGAGGATATAAAAGGAGCGAAGACGGTGATAATGAAGGGACCTGCAGGCTGGTATGAGCGTGAGGCATTCCGAAAGGGTACAGAGGAGATACTGCGTGCGCTCGCATCCTCTGATGCCTTCTCGCTCATCGGCGGTGGGCATACCTCGGCTGCCATGAGCACGCTTGGAATAAACAAGCAGAATTTACCACACACTCACGTCAGCCTTGCAGGAGGTGCATTCTTACACTATCTACTGGAGAAGAATCTGCCAGGGATAGAGGTACTGAAAAGATACTGATGCTGATACTGATATTGGGTGCTAATTAGCTAATTAGGGGACATGATTACGCACCTGGCTTCTCTAACAGTTTCTCCTTACTCCTCAGCTCGCCGCTCCTCGCATGTGGCTCACGAACCAGTCTATCTGCCTGTTTCTCCATCTCCCTCGCTTCAAAAGCGAGTTTCGATGCTTCTCGGAGTAATTCATGCGCCGCCGCCACCATCGGTATATAATCCGCGGGGTCCTTCATCATGAAACAACCGCGTGCATCCATCTCTGCTACACGTTCCAGCATATTATAAGCGGCAATTGCCTTCGCCTTCGCATACGGGTTCGAGAACTTAGCCCGCTCTACTGCCTCCTCGGCTGTCACTATCATCTGTGGCAATTTCGCCTCCTTACCTGCTTTTAGCGCTTCTATAACGCTGTCAATCTCTTCCTGCACCAATCTCATAACACCCGTGACCGATAGGACAGAAAGGACATCTGAATTGAAGATGCTCATCTCAACCGGGTCTAAAAACTCACGCCTCGCTCCTATCATCGGGTCACCTGGTATTATCAGATACCCGAAACCGTTCTCCTTCAGCTCGTTCACAGCCTTCTTCGCTGGACCGTCAGAGATGACGATGCAGGGTTTGCCACGCTCCTTCACCATCTCACGTGCGCGTTTAGGACCTGGTAGGGCAGCATTTGGGCTTATTACCACCACCATATCAGGGTCCCAATCGAGTAGCCGCGCGGTATCGGCTGCGACTTCCGGCGTCATCTTCGCTCCTGTGCCCAGCACCCGAACATCTATATCCTCTCTATCTGCTCGCTCATCCAGCAAGAGGTCCACTATCCTTGAAGTGCCTATATTCCCCAACTTCACAAATCCTACTTTTAACATCTGCAATCACCTTTTACGTTACTGCGAATATATAAAAAAACTTGCTATTTACTTTTAACTTCACTTCACCAGGGTTCATCAAAAATCAAAAAACGAAAGCATTTTTAAGTGAGCTGGTTTATTTTTGATAGAGATGACAAGAAGAGTGGGTTTGGAGGGTTCCTTCGCGGTCGCTGAAGCGGTTCGAATGGCAAATGCGGACGTCATCGCTGCTTATCCTATTACTCCACAGACACACATCGTTGAACGATTGGCGGAGATGATTGCAGATGGTGAATTAGATGCGGAATTTATCTGTGTTGAGAGCGAGCATTCGGCGATGAGCGCGTGCGTGGGTGCTTCTGCGGCAGGTGCACGTGTCTTTACATGCTCGGCGGGTCAGGGGTTAGAACTGATGCATGAAGTGCTCTACATACCGTCTTCAATGCGATTGCCCGTAGTTGCTGTTGCGGCTAACAGGGCGCTGTCCGCGCCACTATCTATCTGGTGTGACCATTCGGATGCGATGTCAATCAGGGATATAGGGTGGATACAGATGTTTGCAGAGAACAATCAGCAGGCATTTGACCTCACTGTCTGTGCTTTTCGTGTAGCCGAGTCCGTTCTCTTTCCCGCAATGGTTCATATTGACGGCTTCTTCCTCTCGCATGTGATTGAAGATATAGAGTTGCCCGATGATGATGCGGTCAGGGATTTCATACCCGACTATGAGCATCCCTTTGTTTTAGACCCCGACAAGCCGGTGAGCATGGGCTGCTTTGCACCGCCCTTTATATATGCGGAGACGAAGAAGGCGCAGGAGGTGGCATTTGAGCATACGAAGTCGGAGCTAATGAGCGTATGGGACGACTTTGGGCGCACTTTCGGGCGTCATTACTCGCCTGTAGAGCCGTATAAGATGGAAGATGCGCGAATTGCACTCCTGACCATGGGAAGTTACAGTGAGACGGCAATGCTGGCTGTGGATGAGATGCAAGAGGAGGGGGTGGATGTGGGGCTATTAAGGCTGCGTCTGTGGCGTCCTTTCCCATTCGCTGAGCTCAGGGATGCGGTAAAGAACGTTGAGCTTGTCGTTGTTCTTGACAGAGCGGTATCATTCGGCATGGGTGGTCCCGTCTGTTCAGAGGTGAGAGCGGCATTATATCAGATGGAGAATAAGCCGCATGTGATTGGGTTCATTGGCGGGCTCGGTGGCAGAGATATACCGATTGCGGGTTTCAAATACATGGTAAAGCGTGCGCAGGAGCGTGTTAAAGATAAGAAGGAGGAGATGGAGGAGACCGAGTTGTTTGGAGTGAGGGAGTAAAAGGTCTCAGTAGAAGTAGAGGGGTAGAGGAGGAGAAGATATGGCAGAAGGTAAAGAGAAAGAGAAAGGAAAAGAGGGTGATTTGTTTATACCACGATTGGTAACAACAGATGAGTATTTCGCATCCGGGCATCGTGCCTGTATGGGCTGTGGCGAAGCACTTGCTGTCAGGCTTGTGTGTAAGGCACTGGGCAAGAACGTGATTATCGTTATTGCAACGGGCTGTATGGAGGTCGTCTCGTCACAACTGCCCTGGACTTCCTGGCGCGTTCCTTGGATACATACCATATTTGAGAATGTAGGAGCTGTGGTCTCGGGCATAGAATCTGCATACAAAGCGCGTATTCGTAAGGGCAGGATAGCACCGAAGGATGTCAAATTCGTCGGCTTCGCAGGCGATGGCGGCACTTCCGATATCGGCTTACAGGCATTATCGGGTGCGATGGAGCGAGGTCATGATTTCCTCTATGTCTGCTTCGATAACGAGGCGTATATGAATACCGGGATACAGCGGTCTTCTGCTACGCCTTACGGCGCATGGACTACCACCGCACCGGTGGGCGAGAAGCAGCCTCTGGGTCAGATGACATGGAAGAAGAATATGCCAGAAATCGCAGTTGCACACAGGATACCGTATGTAGCGACAGCATGCCCTTCCTATCCGCTGGATTTGATGGACAAAGTGCGCAGGGGTGTGGATATAGAAGGACCTGCATACATTCATGTATTATCACCCTGCCCCACAGGGTGGCGAACGCCTCCGAATCTGACGATAGAAGTGGGGCGTCTGGCAGTGGAGACCGGTGTGTTCCCGCTTTATGAGGTGATTGATGGTGAATACCGGCTGAGTTTGGAGCTACCGGAGCTGAAGCCGGTGCGTGAATATACAAAGAAGCAGGGCAGGTTCAGGCATCTCTCCGATGACGCAATAGAGCGTATACAGGCGCGTGTAGAGGCTGATTATGCGAGATTGAAGAGCAAAGCTGGACTGTAATGGTAATAGTTGTGGGTTCCGGCGCGGGTGGCGCAACGGTAGCGAAGGAGCTGGCTGCTAAGCATATACCGGTGAAATTGATCGAGCGGGGACCGGCGATAGAGGAGAAGGATGCCTTCAGGTGCTATGCTGACACTGAATCGGAAGTGAAGGTTCTGCGAGCGATATGTCTGGGTGGAAGCACAACGGTATCAGCCGGTAATGGCGTGAGATGCCTGGAAACGGAATTGAGAGAAGCTGGTATTGATTTAAAGCATGAATTTGAGGCTGCGGAGCGTGAGCTCGGGGTCTCTGTTCTTCCTGATGCCTTATTTGGCGAAGGAACAAAGCGGATTATGGAAGCTGCGGAGAGTCTCGGCTTCAAGATGGAGAAAACGCCGAAGTTCATAGACGCAGATAGATGCAAGCCCGATGGGAGATGCGTATTCGGGTGTCCGGAGGGTGCTAAATGGACCGCATTGAGGTTTGTGCAAGAGGCGCGAAGAGAGGGTGCGGAGATAATTACGAATACAACGGCGGATGAGGTGGTGGTGAAGAGCGGGGAAGTGAAAGGTGTCAGGTGTGGTGACCGCGTATTCTCAGATGATACAGTTGTTCTTTCCGCTGGCGCTCTCGATACACCGTTGCTACTGGAGAAGCTCGGACTACCCACAACCTCAAAATCCCTATTCGTTGACACCTTTATAACAATCGGCGGCGTTCTCAAAGGCGTAGGGCTCAGCAGGGAAGTGACGATGAATTGCTACGTGAAGATGAAAGAGTTCATGCTCGCACCACATTTCTCGAAGCATCTTGTAGAAGCACTGGCGATGCGGGGCATAAAAGTTTCACACGCGGACATACTCGGTATAATGGTGAAGATAAAGGATGAAGGGCGCGGGGTCGTTAATGGTGGCAAGGGCGTGAGCAAAGGAGTAACAGCTCGTGATGCGGCGAGGTTATCAGAAGGAGCTTCTATTGCTGGTTCGATACTGGAGACAGCGGGTGTCGAACCCGGAACCTTCGTCGCCACACCGCTAAGAGGTGCGCATCCAGGCGGGACTGCGAGGATTGGTAGCGCTGTTGATAGGAACCTGGCGACAGAGGTGGACGGGCTATACGTGATAGATGCGTCGGTGCTTCCAGCAGCGCCCGGTGCACCGCCTATACTGACAATCGTAGCACTTGCTAAGTATCTCTCAAAACGGCTCTCATAGTCGCCTTACAAGTGCACGTTCGTGGAACTTTATAGAAAGCATCAGGAAGACGACGGCAGATGCGACAAGCAGTATAAAGTCCAGGTATAGGGGGTAGTAAGAGTAACCACTAATAGAGAATCGTGCGATGTCGGTGAAGTATGTGAGTGGAGATAGCGATGCGATAGCGACACCCCACCGCGGAAGGGCATCAACCGGGATGAATATCCCGCTTATAAAGATGAGCGGGAACTTCACAAGTGTTGATAGCATCATGACGTTCGATACGAGGTCTGTGGGTATAACAGAGAATAGAAGACCAAGGGAAGAGAAAGAAAACGCGCCTATGACTATTGCTATACTCAGAATGACCGGCGCACGGATGCAAATGCCGAACGCAAGACCTATGATGACCGGAACGATGGAGATGACAAGCCCGAATAAGAACGATGCGAGTATATCCCCGAATATCATTGTCCTGACGGTCAGTGGGCATGAGACAAGTCTTTCAAGTGTCTTCATCTGTGTCTCCCACGGCGCAATCACGGGCGATACAGAGGTGGAAGTGAAGAATATGGTCATTGCAATAAGTCCGGGTATAAGGAACTCAGGTGATAGTTTCCTGTCTATACAAAATGCAAAGAACAGGAACAGCGGGAATAAAATCCCGAATATCACAACCGGACCTTTCAGGTAGTATATCTGGATGTCCTTTTTTGTTATAGCCCATGCCTTCCTAAGTTGTGTTATTGTCATCATCGTGTAAATGTAAACCTCCTTCTCCTTCGCCTGTGAGTCTCAGAAATATGTCCTCCAGAGACGGGAGACAGACATTCAAGCTCACTATCTTCAATCCACTATGCAATGCGAAATCAACAATTGAGCATATCGTATCGTGTGGTTCGGTCGTGTATAGCCTGTATCCATCCCTTACACGCATTGCGTCCGGGAATCCAGCCAGCTTAACATCCCTGTTGAATACAACGTCAACTGCGAGCGCGCCACCTATCCGATGCCTCAAATTGTCTGGACTATCAATCGTCACAATCTTACCGTGGTTTATGACACCAATTCGCTCACAGAGCAGGTTCACTTCCTCCATGTTGTGGGACGTAAGGAAGACCGTCTTACCCGCCTCTGAGAGTTCAATAATCTTCTCCCTTATCAGCCTCGCACTCATGACATCGAGACCCGAGGTCGGTTCATCAAGAAATAGCAATTCCGGGTCGCTCACAAGTGCCATTGATAGCATAAGCCGCTGTTTCATACCCTTCGATAGCGTCTTTACCTTGCTATCTCGCCTCTCATAGATACCAAACTCCTTAAGAAGCTCTGCTGTCCGTATCTCCGCCTCTTGTTTCCCAATTCCATAGAGCGATGCGATGAGCATCATATTCTTCCATGCAGAAAGGTCGGGATATGCATTTGCCGCCTCTGGCACAACGCCAATCAATTCCCTTGCCTTCAGCGTCTCAGCCACAACATCAAACCCCATAACGCTCGCATTACCCCCATCTGGCTTTATCACACCGGTTAGCATTCGCACAGTTGTGGTCTTACCTGCGCCATTTGGACCGAGGAAGCCGAATATTTCACCACTATGCACAGTAAAGGAGATACAATCAACCGCCTTGAACCCGTTAAAAGTCTTTTCAAGCGCTTTAGCTGTTATCGCTTCCTTCATTCATCCATACCCCCATCAAGCAGGTCAATCACTATCTGCCGGGACTTGAGCCTCCATAGCTTCTCCGGCGCTCCACCACCTTCATCCCGATATCCAGCAACCTCGAGTATCCCCGCCTTCTTGAGCTCTGAGAGGTGATAATACAGACACGATGCATTTATCCCTTCTCTGCTACCGAGATAACGTTGTATCTCCTTCGTGCTTCGTGTATCCTCACCAATATACTCGATGATTGTCCATCTTGTGGGGCAGTGAAGCGCTTTCATGAGCATCCTGAACCGCGCTCCTCTCCCTTTTCCTCTTCCACACATGACCTGCCTTCGATCAATTATTAATTATAATATTATAATGATATATTAAAATATTCAAGTGGTATATAAGAATATTAGATGAAAAACTACCAGCAAAGATCGCTGTGGAAACGGTTTAAAATGTCTTCAACTCTCCCCTGGTCGCTTTTTCTGTTATCTCACCTATATTCGAGAGCCAATCATCCATTATCCGTGCTACTTTATGCTCGATTGCTGCAACCCCTGCGCCGGTACCGGCACTCTGCGGTATAATTTGTGCTGTTGCCACCTTCGGGTCATCTATTCGCCTGCCTATCTCCGATAATATCTTTATGTATACCTCTTGAATGCCATCCACCGTATCCACGACCTCATTGGCTATTTTAATGGCGAGCAAATTATAGATTTTCCCTGTATGGTTCACGGGATTCTTTCCCGCTGCTCCTTCCATGCTTATCGGTCTATTCGGCGTGATAAGTCCATTACAGCGGTTGCCTCGACCCGCAGCACCGTCATCACCCATCTCCGCCGATGTACCGGTTACCGTGATATAGACAGAGTGAGGAGTATCAGCCTGATTTACGGAAGTTGTGACTGCTCTTTCAGTATATCTTGTGGCGATCCCGGTAACAAACTGTTTTAAATCCTCTTTTATCGCTTCGTAGTGGTCATAGTCCTCCACATACCTGGATACAAACGCATCACCTACTGTCAGGTTTATCCTGTCGCCCTGCCTGAGTACCATCACCTTCATATCCTCTCCTATTGCTTTCTCTCTGTAACGATAATCTGACATCACCATGCCTTCTGTATTGAGAGCAATGGATTCTGCCTCTGATAGTGGCGCATGAGCAACGCCAAAGGAAGTATCATTTGCCACTGGTATCTCCTTATCCTTCTCTTTGAATACTGTTAACAGGTCTGAAGAGCCTTTACCCAGTTTGCTATCCACCACAACATGCCTATCAACATCAAGATTACGCACGTTCTGCTTCAGATATTCACGTGCCGCCCGTAGTGCAATCACGTCTACTGGAATTTCTTCACCCTCAAATTCTCGTGTCGCTCTGCCACCCAGCAGGATGTATATCGGAGATATGACCTCACCACCACCGTATCTCGGATTTGACCTGCCAGCCACGAGCTGCACTTTATCTGTATTGTGATGCAGTATCGTCCCGCATCGCTTCTTATACTCTCTGCATAGCGCCACACTGACCGCGTCAGCAATGCCATCGCATAAACTGTCCGGATGCCCCAGTCCCTTCCTCTCCACCATCTCGACCTCCTGCTCCTCCACTGGCTTCCTGCTCATGAATTCAACCCTAATATTCCGCCTCTGTTCATTCTTACTCATATTCATATCTTCTCTTCGTATCTCTATCTCGATTCTTCATTTAATAATTTTAAACTCTAACTCTAACTCCTCTTAACTTAACTCTAACCACCTCTGCTAATAACATCGTATTCATCGTATATACTGCCCACAATCACTTCCAGCAGGTCTTCCAGACAGACCAACCCCTCGGTCTTGCCCTGGTTATCCACAACAATAGCGATATGGAACCTGCCCCGTTGAAATTCCTTCAGTAAATCATCCACTCTCTTCGTATCCGGTATCAAATAAGGAGGCTTCATAAGCTTTCGTATCGAAGTCTCGCCCCTATCCCTATTCGCCAGCAGGTCCTTCGCGTATAGAATGCCCACGATGTTATCCTCCGTTCGCTCGAATACAGGAATCCTGGAGAAGCCGGTTCTCTTTATCAACTCCACCGCAGCATCAACACTCTGATTGGCATCTATGCATACCATCGCATCTCTGGGAGTCATTACATTTCTCACCCTGATCTCATCGAGCTTCAATACGCCCATCATCATCTCCTTCTCGTCCTCTTCTATCGCTCCTTCCTCCTCGCCTATATCCAGCATCGTCTCCACCTCCTCCTCGGTCAGTACATGCCTTTTATAAGGTGCCATACCCATAAACCGTTCAAAAGTGCCAGTAATTGCAGATACCACTTTGATGAACGGCATAAAGAGATAAGCCATTATCTTTATCGGCTTGGATACGATGATAGAGATCCGCTCTGCGTGGTGAACGGCGATAGTCTTGGGTAGAATCTCCGCGAAAGTGAGTATCAGGAATGTCATTACACCGGTTGCAACTGCCACGCCATAACTACCAAAGAATTCCATTGCGATTGATGTTGCCAATGCCGATGCCCCGATATTCACCATGTTATTGCCAATGAGGACAGTGGTGAGCATCGCTTCCTGCTGGTTCATCAGTTCATCTATCTCTTTCGCACCTTTCACGCCCTGCTTCACCAGTGCTCTCGCTCTTACTTTACCAATTGCAATCAGAGCGGTCTCAGAGCCAGAGAAGAAACCAGAGAGGAGTAATAGTAGAAGAAGGATTAAAAACTTCAAGCCAAGGAGCGACAATAACACCTTTTTCCCTCCTTCAATAGTAATATTGGTATTTGCATCTTAAAAAGTTTTCGAGACATCCAATCTCTTTCTTATGGGCGTAAGTAACTCGTTTAGATATCTCGAGGCATTCAGCTTCACGTCCTGCGGGTGTAATTTACCCAGCTCGTAATCGCGTTCAAACTGCTCATAACTATGATAAATCACATCACCACCATATTCCTGCTTGCGTTCTATCTTAACCTCTTCGAGAGCGCCAAAGATTATATATCGGTAGATTTGCAGTACAGGATTACCAGCAACAACTCTGGGTGGGCAGAAAGCAGCCCTTATCTTACGCTCCACCTCCGATTCTGACTCGTGCACCGAGATATAGTTATGGAGTGAGGAGGACATCTTCGCCCCATCCAGCCCGATTAAAAGTGGGGTATGGATACATATAGGAGTTTTAAAGCCGAGCTTCGGTAAGTTCTCTCGTGCGAGCATGTGTATCTTCCGCTGATCTATGCCGCCAATTGCTACATCTATGTTGAGATATGCGATATCCATCGCCTGCATCAACGGATACAGCATCTGCGATACTTTGCGGTCTGTTTTACTGCGAGATAACTCATCCATGCTCCTCCTCGCTCGCTTCTCTGTCGTCACGGTTGCGAGTTGTAATAAGTCCAGCGTGTATTCAGCATCAAGCTGAAAAGAAGAGCCAAGTATGTACTCGGTCTCTTCACTCAGACCAGCAGCGGCGAAGCATCTCCTGTTGTACTCTGCAGTCTCTCTTATCTGCTCAAAATTGCCTTTTTCATTTAGATACGCATGTACATCAGCGAGAAGCACGATGATATGAAATCCGAGCCGCTGCAACTCCTTCAACTCTGTTATCAGTGGTAGATGCCCGATATGCACACTGCCACTCGGCTCAAAGCCTGCATACGCTCTTAACTGTGTGCCTGATGCAAGAGCCTCTTCCAGCTCAGCTCTCGTCACTATCTCCTCCACGTTCCTTAGCAGCACCTTCATCCGGTCGTGCTCTCTCATGTTCCTTTAGATGCGGAGGGGGAGATTCGAACTCCCGAACCCCTTCGGGATGAGGCCCTGAACCTCACGCCTTTGTCCAACTCGGCAACCTCCGCATTGGTCCCTCTGACCCTCCTTATCTTCATATTAACAAAATAAACATTATTTACTAAGTCTCAGAGTATAAATATATAATATAATCGCAGACTTGCTATTTATCAATAACATCGAAATCGTCCATTGGTATAAGCATAAAGCATAAATTGGAATGAGCACTGAACGAAAAGCCCCGTATAAGGAATATTTACAATCGGGCGAAGGAATTGGATTTGGTATAGCCCGGGAAGTGCCGAGGTGTATATCAGCATGTCCTGCTGGCTGTGATGTTCATGGCTATCTGAGACTGGTTAAAGAAGGCAGGTACAGGGAAGCCTACCAGCTTATAATGGAGACGATACCTTTACCTGCATCTATCGGGCGAATCTGCCATCATCCATGTGAATTGAGATGCCGGCGAGGCTTCTTCGATGCTCCTATTGCCATCGCGGCAGTCAAGCGATTTGTGGGTGATTATGGTATACAAAAGGCAGAGACAGAGACGGAGACAAGGACAAAGACAAGGACAAGGACAGATAGCAAAACCAAAAGAGTAGCAATCATCGGTGCTGGACCCGCGGGTCTGACGGCTGCTTTACGGCTGGCGAGTAAAGGTTATGCAGTGAAGGTGTACGAGCGATTGCCCTCTGAAGGTGGCATGCTCCTCGCTGGTATACCCCCATACCGGTTGCCGAAGGAGGTATTGAAAGAAGAGATAGACCTTATTAAGCGTTCCGGAGTGGAGATAGAAGCGGGTAAGGAGATAGATAAGAGCGAGTTTGAGCGGCTGCGTCAGGAGTATGATGCTATCTTCATCGCTGTTGGTATGCAAGAGAGCAGGAGACTGGGAATAGAAGGCGAGGATATGGAAGGTGTTGTGGGCGGTGTTGAGTTCCTTCGTGAGTTCAATCTCAGGCATGTGCAGGGCAGTAATATGAAAGAGGTGGAGATAGGGGCGGGGCATAAAATAGCGGTGATAGGCGGTGGTAATGTGGCTATGGACGTTGCAAGATGCTTGATTCGGCTGGGTTCGGATGTAACAGTTATATATCGGAGGTCGCGAGATGAGATGCCTGCGAGTGTGGAAGAGATAAGAGAAGCGGAGGAAGAGGGAGTGAAATTCTTATTCCTGGCTAACCCTGTAAGAATTCTTGGGTCGTCAAGAGTGGAGAGACTGGAGCTTATCAGGATGAAGTTAGGAGCTCCGGATGAGTCCGGCAGGAGACGACCAGTGCCCATAAAAGGCTCCAGGTTCTCAATGGCTGTGGATATGGTGATACCAGCAATAGGGCAGGCAACGAATCTTCAGTTCCTCGAAGGTAGCGGTGTGGAGACGGTGCATGGGCTAATAAAAGTGGATGAGTTCTGTTGCACCACGGTGGAGGGCATATTTGCGGGTGGCGATTGTGTTCACGGTGCTGCGTTCGCAGTTGATGCTATTGCCGATGGTAATGTCGCTGCGGACTCAATAGACCGCTTTCTGAGAGGTGTTGAGATGGGAGCGCAGTCAAAGCCAGAGCCAGAGTCAAAGCCAGTGCCACGAGCGATCACAGAGCTGGCGGATGAAGAGGCATATATAACGGAGGAATTGAGGAACGAGGAGGCGCTGGGCTTGATAACCAGAGCCAGGCGATGCGAAATGCCCGAGATAGATATAGAAGTGCGTAAGACAAGCTTCAAGGAGGTGAAAACTGGTTTAGCAGAAGAAGCGGTAGTGGCGGAATCGGGTAGATGCATGAGGTGTAGAGGCTGTTTACTGACTGATTCGGGCTTGAAAGCCGAAATAGCTGATGCGGATGCATTCATAGCGAGGCTGACATACGTTACGGGCGTGAACAAATGTGCGGAATGTGGCGAATGCACTGCTTCCTGCCCCGTTGCTGCGATAGATCCGGGCTTCTCGCCACGAAAACTCGCCGGTATGGCGATGCTGGAGGATGCTGATAAACTCGCATTGAGTGAAGAGATATGGTCCTGCATCACCTGTGGTATCTGCAACGCTATATGCCCTTATGGCGTGGATTTCCTGAGGTTCATTCAGGGTGTGAGGACCTTAGCAGTGAGCATGGGCAAAGGCAATGTACCACATTACAGTGAGCAGGGGCGGCTGGCAGTGGAGGATATAAGTAACAAAGAGAGGCTGAGATGGCTTGATGGTGTGGAGGGGCTGAAAGTGGGAGATAGGGGTGATGTTTACTACTTCTCTGGCTGTCTCTCTTTTCTCGACCGCGTATACCACGACCGAGCCAATTTGGGGTTGCTTGATATCGCACGCAGTGCAGTGAAGATACTCAATTCGATAGGGATTGTGCCCGCAGTGAGCAGTAAGGAGAGGTGTTGCGGGCACGACCTGCTCTGGCTGGGCGATGAAGAGGGGTTCAAGGCACTGATGAGGGCAAATATAGAGCTGATAAGGTCGAGCGGTGCAAAAATTGTGGTCTTCACGTGCGCTGAATGCCTCAGAACTTTTGATATTGACTATCGGCGATTTTATGGTGAGCTGGGGTTTGAGGTCATGCATATCACTGAGTTTTTAAAGGATAAGCACCTCAATTTGAATACATCGGCTGAGGAGCTCATCACCACATATCACGACCCTTGTCGGTTGAGGCATCTGGGGCTATATGATGCGCCGAGGGCGATTTTGGCACGTATCCCCGGTGTTAAACATGTGGAGATGGCACATAACAGAGAACACACACTCTGCTGTGGTGTGAGTAGTTTTTTGAGCTGCAGTCCGATAGCAAGGGCGATGCAGATGTCAAGGTTAGCCGAAGCCGAAGCAACAGGGGCATCAAAGCTCGTTGTTACATGCCCTAAGTGCTGGATACATCTCGACTGTGCACTGGAGAGCCTGAAAATGGAAAGGAAGATAGAAATAGAGGACCTGACATCCCTGCTCGCAGCTCGACTCAAGTTTTAATAAATCTAAAAGATAAGATATAAATATAAAGTAAAGTGCGATGGAAGAGTTTGAGGTAGAAGAACTCTCAATCTACTGGAACGTGGATGAGGAGAAGTTCAAGGATAAGATAAGTAAGCACTACAATATCATGGTAGCTGGCTTCCCACCACTCGGTAATATCATACCATACCACCTGAAGGAGCTTTTAAGCGATTCGGAGAAGATAATGAGCTTCTATTCCTATAATTTCCCACCAATGGTTGAGGCGCATGATGAGGAGTTTGTGATACCGCACGACGAGCTCTGGTACAGTGAAGAGAAGCGATTGTTCTGTTATATTGGTAAATATCCGGAGACGGAATATCTGCCAAAGTCGGCATATAAACAGTCAGAGGGGCTGGCTCGTGTGGCAAAAGAGCTGCATGTCCGCGAATTATACACGGTGGGTGTGGTGATGCCCTTTCAGCAGCCTTTCAGGAATACCAAGCCGGGTATAGAGGCGTATATAGGCTACTTTGAGGGCTCGCATAAGGAACTGCCCCGTGCTTCCGTGAAGATGACGAGGAAGAACATTGGCAGATACACAATCATTCGTAAGACGGGACTGCTTCCCGGGTTCGCATCGAAATTGGGCATTGAGAGTTATTCCATACTCGGGGTTGGTAAATATCCCGAAGACCTGCGAGCCTGTGCAGGGGCTTTAAGGGCGTTCAAGCGCATGTCAGGGCTGGAATTGGAGACTGGAGCGATAGAGAAGATGCTGCATGAGAGTGCAGAAGCCGTTGAGGAGCGTATAAAGCAGCAGATAGCGAAGTCTACCTCTACTTATCGTGGCGATGGTGTGGGTGCCGATAGCTCTCAATACATGTATGGCTGAATGAAGGAATCGCTGAGCAGTGTGGATATAGCAGTAATTGTCAGGGAGTTACAGGAGGAGCTGATAGGAGCCAGAGTGGAGAAGGTCTACCAGATAGGGCGCGAAGAGATAAGATTAAAACTCCATCAGAAGAACAGGGGTTCCATTGACTTAGTAATAGAGGCGGGTAAACGAATACACATAACGAGATACAGGCGAGAGGCGCCGCGAGTACCTTCTAACTTCGCAATGCTACTCAGGAAGCACCTCGGTGGCGGCAGGATTGTTGGAATTCAACAGTTCGAGTTCGATCGGATAGTGGAGTTGAGAGTGAATAGCAGAGAAGGCGAGCTCGGTCTGATAGCGGAGTTACTGCCGAGGGGTAATATCCTCCTGGTAGATGCTCGGGGTGAGATATTGCATCCTTTTAGACGGATGAGCTTCTCAGCGCGTGAGATAAAACCCCATGCGCGCTACGAGAGACCGCCTTCAAGAGTAAACCCAGTGCGAATGACCGCGGAAGAATTGAAGCTTATATGCAACACCTCAGATAGAGATGTGGTTCGAACGCTTGCACTGGATCTGGGTCTGGGTGGAGTGTATGCGGAAGAAGTCTGTGAGCGGGCATGCATTGATAGGCACAGGCGAGCCAGCGAGCTTGAGGATGCGGAGGTGCAGACTGTATGGGATACGATTCAGGAAGTATTGAAGCCCGTGATGACAGGAGAAGGGTTGAGACCGCATATCGTGATAGAGAACGGTGAGAGGGTGGATGTCCTGCCCTTTGAGTTGTGCAGGTATCGCGATAGCGATGCGGAGAAGATATTCTTTCCATCATTTAATGACGCCGTGGATGAGTTCTTCACCGAGAGGATAGTGGAGCGCGTAGAAGCGGCAGCACAGAACGAGCGTGACAGCCATATCGCGCGATACGAACGCATATTGAAGGAACAGAAGGAGGCTCTGCGTGATTTCCAGGCAAAAGAGGCGGAATGCAGGAGAATAGGCGAGCTCATCTATGCGAGATACAGCGAGATAGAGGAAATCCTGCGTAAGATGGATAGTAAAAAGAAGATAGTGGAGGTGTCTCTGCCCGGATTGACACTGGAGATTGATACTTCTGTATCCTTATTCAAGAACGCAAGCATCTGGTATGAACGTGCGAAAGCATTCAAGAGGAAGCGAGAAGGCGTGGAGCGGGCAATAGAAGAGACGATAGCGAAGCTGAAGCAAGCGCAAGAGCAGGCAAGGGCACGAGAAGTGGCAGTTGCGAAAGGCGCGATACCGGAGAAGCGGGCTGTACGAACCAATAAGAAGGAGTGGTACGAGCGGTTCAGGTGGTTTGTGACCTCAGAGGGTGTTCTTGTGATTGCGGGCAAGGATGCAACCACGAATGAGATGCTGGTGAAGAAGTATATGGACAGGGATGACCTCTTCTGTCATACACAGGCGAGTGGTGCACCGGTTGTGATAGCAAAATGCGACGGGGAACTCTCTGATAGGAGTTTGAAGGCGATAGCGCAATTCGCAGTTTCGTATTCCAGCTTGTGGAAATATGGGTTCTACGAGGGTGAGTGTTATTTTGTTAGAGGTGAGCAGGTGAGCAAGAGACCGCCGTCGGGCGAGTATATAGCCAAAGGTAGCTTTATAGTGCGGGGCAAGAGGCGGTATCTCAAGGCACCTTTAGGGCTATGTATAGGTATCGAGAATGGCAGGCTGGTTGCGGTTCCGGAATTGGAGAAGGACAGACTGGAATTATTCGTGGAGCTGACGCCCGATAATGAACTGGATAAGAATTCGCTCGCAAATATGATTGTGGAGTTCTTCAATGCGCAAGGTGAGGGTGAGGGTAAAGCGGGGATGGTAACCCATGATGAAGTATTGAGTCTCTTACCGCCGGGTAAGTCGAGGATTAAGGCGAAGTCGGCATAGCACATAGCATTCTTTTTATCCTATTATCTGCAGTATAAGCCGTCTTGACCGCCGTTTATTGTCCAGTTCGATGAATACCACCTGCTGCCACGTCCCCAGCATCAGCTTTTTATTCCGGAAAGGGACAGTAAGGGATGGACCAATAAAAGAGGCTCGGACATGTGAATGTCCATTGCCGTCATGCCATCTATACTCATGCTCGTAATTTATATCACGCGGGAATAGTCGCTCCAGTGCGTTTGGCAGGTCGTGCAGCAATCCTGATTCGTATTCGATGGTCGTTACTGCACCGGTAGAACCGGGCACAAAGATGGTGACAATGCCGTTCTCTATCTCCGATTCCCTCAACTTGCCATTTACTTCGCCTGTTATGTCTATTATGTCCACTTCGCCACGTGTATCAAACCGCAGCTCCTTCGTCTCCACTACCATTTTAATCCACCCTTGATTATATATTAAAAATTAAAAGTAGGTAGTGATTATGTTAAAAAGAAGAGTTACGGTTATACATTAGATACATTAGTTAGAATAGACTGTTATTTTACATTCACTTCTTTGAATCATACAGATATAAGATGTAGATGGACATGACCGACGTTAACAGTACGAAAATAAAAACAAAAATAAACAGACCTGTGGCTTCATGGCTCGATTATGAGTTCCTTATGGAGGAGCAGAAACCGGTAAGAAGCCTCACTGTAATACTTAGAACTGCTGGCTGCCAGTGGCGCAGATGCAGAATGTGTGGCTACTGGCATGAATCCTCCGCACATATAACACAGGCTGATATACTCGCTCAGCTTGATTATTCATTACGAGCCAGCCCGAAAGAGGATTTCATCCTGAAGCTCTATACCTCCGGTAGCTTCCTCGACGAGCGTGAGATATCAGCTACCACGAGGCGGCATATAGCACGGATGTTGGAGCAACCACAAGATAAAGATATAAAGATAAAGAAATTGGTAATAGAGACAAGACCGGAGTATGTCAGTGCAGCTAAAATAGATGATTTGCTGCATATCGGGCATTGGCATCTTGAAGTGGCTATGGGTCTGGAAACAGCAGATGATTTCATCCGGTTACACTATATAGATAAGGGTTTCTCATTCGCGGATTTCAAGAACGCTGCGAGGCTCATTGCCGATTGCGGTGCCACAGTGAAGACCTACCTCCTGCTTAAACCCCCTTTTGTATCCGAAAGGAGTGCGCTCGAGGATGTAATAAAATCAGCCGAGCTTGTCGCTCCATTTAGTAGTGTAATATCTCTGAATCTCTGTAATGTCCAGCGCTACACACCATTAGAGGAGTTATGGAAAAGGGGCTATTACAGACCTCCATGGTTATGGAGCGCAGTCGAAGCGATACGTGCGATAAAACAGAAAAAGAAGCACATCGTGGTGATGTCCGACCCGGTGGGCGCGGGTCATCTCAGGGGACCGCATAATTGCGGCTACTGTGATACAGCAGTGAAGGAAGCGATAAAGGAATTCAATCTAACACAGGACTTGAATATCCTCGAAGGCTTGAATTGCGATTGCAAAGATAAATGGCATACACTGATGAGATGTGATGAGTTCCTATTTGGCTCGACCATCGAATGACATAGACATACAGACGTATAGATAAGAACCCGATGAAAGAAGTTCTTGTATAAGCGAGTATAAAATAAGATTCTGAGCTAATTTATATTTATATCAAGATGTGCGGAATATAGGTTAGTAATAAAGAAAGCAATGATAAAAGTTGGTGTTTGTGGTTTTCCGAGGTCTCATAGCGTTATTTTTGCGAATTTCAGGCTTGTGGAGGTACAGGCGACATTTTACAAGCCCGTACTCAAATCCACAGCAGAGCGGTGGCGTAGAGCTGCACCGGAAGATTTCGAATTCTCATTGAAGGCATGGCAATTAATTACCCATGAACCCCGCAGCCCCACCTATCGTAAGGCGAAGCTGAAGATAGATGCGAGTAAAGTCTCCAGATACGGTCTTTTCAGACCCACAAATGAGGTCTTCGAGGCATGGTCAGCAACAGAAGAGATAAGAAGAGCTCTGAACGCCAGGATCGTGGTATTCCAATCACCCGCAAGCTTTGTGGAGAGTCCCGAGCACATAAAGAACATGCACGACTTCTTCCACTCGATAGAGATAGACCGCGGTCGTGGTGATACAATAATGGTATGGGAACCGCGGGGCGAATGGAAGAGGAGCACAATAAGTACGATCTGTGAAGAACTGAACCTCGTTCATTGCGTAGACCCGTTCGCAGATCAGTCTGTGAGTGGTACCGATTTCGGCTATCTCAGGCTCCATGGCTCACCACCAGGAAGAAGGATGTACCATTACTCCTACACAGAGGCTGACTTGCAATTCCTGCACGAGCGATGCCGGTACTTCTCTCAGGTCTATGTCCTCTTCAATAACTACACGATGTTCGACGACGCATTGAAATTCAAAGCACTGCTAAAGCAAGCATGATTTCATTTCAGGGCAACGCCTACTGCCCGCTTTATCAATTGCTCTATCTCACTGACCTTCTGCTCCATCGGTCCTCGCTTGTCTGGTATCTCTACGATGATCGGTGTAACCCCCCGCTTATTCTTATTTATCGCTCTTATCTTATCACGAACGCGTGCTTCTGCTGCAAGCCGCTCATTTATGATTATAAGGGTAAGGGCAGTTCCACCCTCACTCACCAATTTATCTAATAGATTGAGTGTCTCATTCTCCCTCTCTTTCTCATCTTGTGACTGTGACACTTCATACACAGCCTGCACACCCGCAAGTCGGAATCCAGTGGCTGTTTCCCGATCACCAATCACAGCAATCATTCTTCACGAGCACGAAATAGAACCTTTACTATATCCTCCCTCAACCCGGGGTAGAGACGCTTCATCCGCTCTTCGAACGTGTTGTTCACTTCTATCCTGCCGTCGCTTCTCCTTACTATTACTCCCCCCACCGTCTTTATCCTTTCTTTTGATAGCCTCACTTCACAACCTACCTCACCTGATATCTCCTTAAGCATCTCCTCTGTCACAAATTGTGCATCCTCAGCACTGAGTACCACTTCCAGTTCAAGTTCACTACTGCTGCTGCTACTACTACGTTCACTACCTGCCGTAATACTCAATGCAGCATCCTTAATCAAGCCTGCTAAGATGCCGGGATACGATTTACCCCTGAAACCCTCCTCCTTCACACGCTGTACTCGTTTCAATGCCTCCTCAAAAGCTCGTTTTATCGCTTTCTCCTCCACATCCCATCTGAACTTCTTAGCATCCAGCCTCTTTGCTCTGATGATTCTTTCCTTATTCTCAGCCGCTTTTCGGCTCTCTGCTTCAATAAATCGCTTCTTTCGCTCCTCTATATCCGCCTTCGCGTTCTTAACCAGCTCCTCCACCTGCGCTCTCGCTTCTCTCAATATCCGCTCCTGCTCCTCTTTTGCTTCCTCCTTTATCCGCTCCACTAACTCCGATGCACCCACAAGCATCACCTACCCTACCCTCTACTCTACCTTCCTGCCTGCATATTTAAGCCCAGAATTCTTACCAGCACAGCTTCCACCGCATTCTCCAACCTCGATTCGGCAATTGCACGCAGCTTCTCCGCTTCTTCCTTCGCTTCTCTCAGTATCGCCTCCCCCTCATCCTCGCCCTCCTTCGCATACTTATCTGCTATCTCCTTCGCTCTCCTCTCCATATCCTCGCTCGCCTCAGCTTCCAGCTTCTTCAGCTCGTCCTCTGCTTCCCTGACCATGCCTGCAGCTTCTTCCTTCGCCTCTTCTACCAGCTTCCTTGCTTCTTCCTCCGCTTTTTTTATCTCTTTTAGCGCTTCTACCGCCATTACTCTTAGATTCATGAGTCACATAACCCATTATAAAGCTTTCTCATTTCTTTTCTCTGAACATGATTATGATTTATAATAGTAATCACAAGATTTTAGCAGGTGAAGAGGAGAGTGGAGCTGGAAGATTTACCAGGGGTTGGACCTGCAATAGCAGAGAAGTTACGTGAGGCTGGTTTAAATTCCCTGGAAGCAATTGCAGTAGCGTCACCTGCGGAGTTGGTAGCCACTGTGGAGATAGGGGAGGCGACGGCAGCGAAGATAATAAATGCAGCACGTGAAGCTGCGGATATCGGCGGGTTTGAGACCGGGGACAAGATATTAGAGAGACGAGAGAGCATTGGCAAGTTGACCACGGGCTCTAAAGCTCTGGATGTGTTACTGGGTGGCGGGCTTGAGACGCGCGCTATGACAGAGTTCTATGGCGAATTTGGAAGCGGGAAGACACAGATAGCACATCAACTCGTTGTAAATGTCCAGTTACCACCGGAGGAAGGAGGTTTAAACGGTTCCGCCATCATGATTGATACCGAGAATACCTTCAGACCTGAGAGGATAAAGGATATGGCGGAAGGTGTTGGACTTGATTTCACCGAGGTATTAAAGAATGTGCATGTTGCTCGTGCTTATAACTCGAATCATCAGATACTACTCGTGGATAAAGCGAAAGAGCTTGCAGATGAGTTGAAAGAGACTGAAAAGCCTGTTCGATTGTTGATAATTGATTCTGCAACCGCGCATTTCAGGAGTGAATATGTGGGCAGGGGGACGCTCTCAGATCGTCAGCAGAAGATAAATAAGCATCTCCATGACGCTCTCAGGTTTGGAGACCTGAACAATGCGGTGGTGATGATAACGAACCAGGTGCAGGTGAGACCTGACGCCTTCTTCGGCGACCCTACGCGACCTATCGGTGGACATATCGTTGGGCATACCGCCACTTTCAGGATATACCTCCGTAAATCCAAAGGAGAGAAGAGAATAGCGCGTCTGGTTGACTCACCCAACCTGCCAGAGGCAGAAGCGGTATTCTCAGTTACTAAATCTGGAATACGAGACTGAACTGAGACTGAATACGAGTATAAAATTGAAAGTAAAAAGAGATAAAGCCTGGCGCACGAGATACGTGATACTTACTCTCCTGATTCCATCTCCTCTTTGCAACTCTCGCACACCATCAAACCATCTTTCATTACCAGATCGTTGGAGAAGCAACCACATTTCTCACATATCCCCTGCCCGATTCCTTCTCCTTCGCTCTCCTGCCCTACTATATCACGCTCCACATGCATCTCGATCAAATCCGCCAGGATCGAATTCATCTGCGAAGAAACCGCGAGTATATCAACATCAGCCACAATTCCCACCAACTTCCCATCCTCTATTATCGGCAACTTCCTTATCTTCTCCGCTGCCATCTTCTTCGCGATATCCGAAAGACGGTCATTTGGCGAACCGGTTATCAAAGGTGTGGTCATCACATCCTTCAGTTTCACAGTGCTCGGTGTTGTGTCCTTACTCACAAGCTCATTGATTATATCCCCCTGCGTTACTATACCCACCGGCTGACCACTGTTATTTAACACAACTATGCTATCCACATCATACTTCCTCATCAGTTTCGCCGCTTCCTTGACGTTCATATCTTCATCTCCTGTCACTACCTCGCGCACCATTATATCCCGCAGCGGTATATCCGTCTCCATCTTCCTCACTTAATAAATAATTGGATTAAATAAGATAAATACTACCAGGTGCAGGAATGAAATACGTGATTTTGATAGGGGATGGAATGGCTGATTATCCTATCCCCGAGTATGATGGCAGAACGGCTCTGCAAATTGCATCTACCCCAAACCTCGATTTCATTGCTACCAAAGGAATCTGCGGCATGGTAAGAACAATTCCACACGGTATGGAGGCGGGTAGCGATATTGCCACGCTCTCGATTCTGGGCTATGATCCCGCGCGATATTACACGGGGAGGGGACCACTGGAAGCGATGGGGATGGGCATACCACTCGATGAAGGGGACATAGCTTACAGATGCAACCTTGTAACTGAGTCAGGTGGTAGAATCGTGGATTACAGCGGCGGACATATATCGAATGAAGAGGCGAAGGAGTTGATAGAATCGCTCAATGCCAATGCGGAATTTAAAAGCAAGGGGATAATCTTCTATCCCGGCGTTAGTTATAGGAACGTTATGGTCCTGAAAGGGGGAGATGAGATAGAGGGTGGCGCACCTCCGCACGATATTATTGGTGCACTGGTTGATGCGGAATTGCCCGATAGCGATTTATTGAAGCGTATTATCCTCACTTCGAGGCAGATACTTGATAATCATGATGTGAATAAGAGGAGAGCAGCTCAGAATAAGAACAAGGCGAATATGGTCTGGCTCTGGAGCGGTGGCAGGAAACCGATAATGCCTGAGTTCAGAGCGATGTATGGCGTGACTGGAGCGGTGATTTCCGGTGTTTATCTGGTTAAGGGTATTGCACGATGTGTTGCTCTGGACGTGATAGATGTGCCCGGTGCCACGGGCTATATAGACACGAATTATGAGGGCAAGGCGGAATATGCATTACAGAGCCTGAGAGAGACCGATTTTGTGCTTGTTCATGTGGAAGCGCCAGATGAAGCGGCGCACAGCGGCGACATCGAACAGAAGGTGAAGGCAATAGAGGACTTTGATGCCCGTGTGGTGGGTAGAATATTGTCTGGTTTAGAATCAGAATATGCGGATACGGGCTATAAGATATTAGCCCTGCCCGACCATTACACGCCGGTGTCCCTGAAGGTGCATACAAAAGAACCTGTACCCTTTGCTCTCTACGATTCCCACGCTCATGCACACCACCGTGATATTGATGTTAGCACTGGATTTAACGAGCAATCAGCGAGCAAAAGCTCTCTGCGGCTCAGTGCCCATAAGCAGGATTTGATGCGTTTTCTCTTCTCTCACACTGATTTATAATCACTGCAAATGAAGCTGAAACTGTTTCAGTTTTTCGTTAAATTCCCCTTAATTCCCGCCTCATCTCTCTCATCACCTGCCTAAATGCACTCAGTTCCTCCTTAAAATTATCCGGCTTCGTCGTTATCGCTGGCATCTTCGGGTTCTTAAACGTCAGCGCTTCCGTCTGGCAAACTCGGTCGCAAACGCCACAGCAAGTACAGCCATTGTAATCAATGACCGATTTCTTATCCACTATCTCGATTACATCCTCTGGACATACCTCCGCACATTTACCACAACCTATGCATTTCATCGGGTCAACAACGGGAATCCACATCTTCTATTGGTTAGTTCTTTCTAATTATATACAAAAATAAAAGAAAAGGGGGAGGATAAAATAGCTCCTCTACGTTTCTACAATCTACAATCTTTTAGCTTACTCACCCTTGCCTTTTCCGCACTATCAAATATGCAACGCCGAGAGTTCCTGCGATGGCAACTATCGCTTCGAAGCCGGGTTCTTCAGGCGTAGGCGTAGGCGTAGGTGTAGGCACAGGCGTTGATGTTGCAGTTGGCGTGGGTGTTGGTGTTGCTTCCAGTTCAAGCGGGATCCTCTCTTCCAGCATGATGCTTCCGTCATCGGCAATTGAGAATTCACAGTAAACACCGGACACATCGCCATGCTCATCAAAGGTGATTTCACCGGAAGCGCCCTGATAGTTTATCTCCTTCCCCTCACGAATAAGTCTTAATGCTTCTCCTATATCACTGACTTCTTCACCCGGCGGATTTGCAATGTCCCTTATGCTGTCCCGGATAGCTGTCCCGGAAGCCTCTCCCGCCTTCTCTATCGCCAGCGCCACGACTGCCGCGGCGTCATAACTGTTGGAACAGTAGGTTGTGGGTTCTTTACCATATTCCGCTATATACTTCTGTTTGAAGGTTTCGTACGAAGGACCTATCGCTCTTGGGTCCGGTGTTGTGCCTTTGAACCCCGCTATGATGTAGTTACCAGCAGTGTCTTTGGCCACCATCTCAGCCAGCGTTTCATCTCGTAGCCCCTCGGAAAGCAGCCAATCAATGTCTTCCATATACCCCTTCTCATAAGCCGTTTTCAGTATCACACTGCCGGTCTTCGGATATGAGCACAGCATTACGAAATCGGGCTTTGGTTTGCAAGCCTTTTCAACTTCCGAGTCGAAAATAGTTCCTGCCGGGGTCCTTGACTCTTCTGTATTCCCTGATCCGCAAGTTATAGAGCTTATCCCTGATTGCCCGGAACTTCTCCGGGGTTGGATAGAATTTCTTCGGCTGTCCCCACAACGGAACCACAGAAATACCTTCGGAGACCAGCCAGTCTATCTCTGACAGTTCACTGAAAGAAACCGAAAAGCTTTTATCACTATTTGAACTACCTCTCATTGGCAATCACCTTGTGGTTGCTGGTGCGGGCGAGCGGAGCAACCGGCAGCAACATGTTGGGCTCCGTGTCCTTCTCTTTTTCCTCTAACTCTTCTATTCTTTTCCTAAGCGCCTCACTGATAAACTCTGTCCTAGTGGAATACAATCCCCGCAGGACGAATCGGTCGACTCTCTCTATTAAGCCCACCGGAAGATGGGCATGCACATCCATTTTTCCTAATTCCATTTTTCTCACCTCTTGTAACATTCTTATCCCTCATCAGTATATAATGTTTTAGGGTTCTCTTCCGCTGTATGTCATATAACACGTTTTATATGACCATTTAAGCGTGTGATTTCTACGCAAACCTTTAGCGAGATCAAAAATTATTGAAGCTGCTTCTTCCACTCCCATCGGTTTGGGCAGTGGTAGAGTAGACCGAAAGCTCTGCACATTTTGCGGCGCCTGCGTCTCGGCATGCATGCTTGAAGAAGAAGTCCTCGGAAGAAAACGGCGCATGTTTGCAGTGATTGAGGCGAAAGGTCTTGTTGAGACGCTTTAGCGAGTATCAGCCTGGAAAGGATGTCTCAAGTCATCTCCCCAGTATCTTCGGTGGACACGGAGTGAACTTTTAAATAAAACATCCCATAAATAAAATTAAGAATTGGGCATAGCGCAAAAACATCGAAGAAGAATGAGACGAAGATGAAGAATAGAGTAGCAGATAGGGTGAGCCAGATAAGAGGTTCAGGGATAAGAGAATTCTTTGACATCGCACAGCGTATGGATGATGTAATCTCCTTAGGTGTTGGTGAGCCCGACTTCGTAACACCATGGAGCATAAGGGAGGCGTGTATATTTGCACTTGAGAAGGGCTACACATCCTATACATCCAACTGGGGGCTATCAGAACTGAGACAGGCACTATCTGATTATACATACAGGGAGACGGGTGTGTATTACGACCCTGAGGATGAGATACTCATAACAACGGGAGTGAGTGAAGCTCTTGACATCGCGCTTCGTGCTGTTCTCAACTCCAATGAGGAGGTGATTGTGCATGAGCCTTCTTATGTGAGTTATAAGCCCTGTACGATATTCGCAGGTGCAACGCCTGTCTGTGTGGATACAGAGATGCGAGACGGATTCAAACTGCGTGCAGACAAGATGGAAACGAAGATAACAGATAATACGAAAGCGGTGATCCTGAATTACCCGAATAACCCCACAGGTGCGACAATGGAGCGTAAAGACCTGGAAGAGATAGCAGATGTAGCGAGCGAGCATGATTTGCTCGTTATATCAGATGAAATCTACGGCAAACTGACTTACGAAGGCAAGCATACATGCTTTGCATCACTGAACGGCATGAAAGAGCGCACAATATTGCTTAATGGCTTCTCAAAGGCGTATGCTATGACCGGCTGGCGAATTGGGTATGCCATGGGACCCAGGGACCTGATAGGAGCGATGATGAAGATACATCAGTATATAATGCTCTGTGCACCGATTACCGCGCAGATGGCTGCCTTAGAAGCACTTAAATGCAGTACCGAAGTTGAAGATATGGTTGCCGCTTATAATAGACGGAGGAGACTGATGGTACGTGGTCTGAAGGAGATAGGGCTGAGTTGTTTCGAGCCGAAGGGTGCATTTTACGCCTTCCCTTACATCGCTAATACCGGACTGACTTCGGAAGAGTTTGCACGCCAGTTACTCATGACAGAGAAGGTGGTTGTGATACCGGGTAATGTCTTCGGTGCGTGTGGCGAGGGTTTCATAAGATGCTCCTATGCAGTATCGGAATATGAGTTAAAAGAGGCTTTAGAACGCATTGGGAAGTTCATTTCAGGCTTATAATATTAAATATTACCAAAACCAAACACATGTCTCGATGCGGGTAAAGAAAAGGGAAAAAATAATGAGCATAAATCCCGGACCAAATGACCCTCATCCAGTCGCTTCTTTGAGCATGCTCTTAGGTCGAAAACGCGGAATCCTCTTCTTGCTGCTGATTAAACCGCGCTCTTTATCGAGTTTACCAAGATAGGTTAATCTCTTCTGCCGTTTTTTCGATTCCCTATTCCAGAATGTGGTGGATCGGTAAACGTAGTATACGGTTTTTGATTTTAGAATAGCTTGCCACGGTTCATTATCCCGTTCGGGTCAATAACCCTGAGAAACTTCTTCCATACCTCCGAAAGATACCCTATTCGTTCCACCGTGGGCTCTATTATTCCCGCATAAGGTCGGAACCAGCCATATATTCCTATGTCCAATAATTTATGGAACTGCTTATCATTGTAAGACCTCAACTTCGCACCGAATTCGGGGTCGCTACCATCATAAAATATGTCAAGCTCGAAGTAGCAGAGCTGACCGTGGAAACTGGATATCGGGTCGAGATAGAAATGGATATTGTTCGCGGGTATTCCGACCTCCAAAGCCGTCTTTTCATGCGCTTCATAATATCGCGCAGCCAGCTTCAACGGTCCATAGAACCCGATGCAGTGGTAATTACCCTTACCCTCCAAGCCGAAGACCATACAGCTCTTCTCTGCGCCTCCCAGACTCTCATGCTTGAATGTAGTTGCGAATTCATGCGGCAACTCCAGAACCTTCCCGTGTGATTCCTTTATATACGCACGCACTAACTTATCTTTTGCCTCAAATATGCCATCTATGCCCTCTATCAGCACGCACAGGACGAATTTCGGTAGCTCCTCGTATGGATAATCAAAGGTGCCACATATCCCCTTTAACCAGCTTTGATTGTCCACCAGCCTTATACTTGCTGCCAGTTCATCATACATCAAATTATAAATGAACTTCTGTGGCGTGCTCACATCGTCAAAACCGATGAAGTATGTTTTCCTGTTGTCATATAACCTGTAAAGTTTCGCCGTTAATTCGGTTACCACACCACATGTCCCGGGATGTGCACAGAATATACCGGTAAAGTCTGGACCTACGCCATATCTGAAGTAGGGCATATTAGAGAGAGCTCTTGAGCCCGTTTTTATCGTCTCGCCGTTCGGTAGAATCATCTCATACGAGATCGTGTGGTCATGCCCGTCAGTCGCAGCGGTCTGATATATCCCGCGCAGGTAATAATTTACCAGCACGCTCACGGTAAGCGGTGCATCCGGAAATGCCGGTCGCAACTTATACTTACGCGTTTGCTCAAACAGCATGCCAAAAGTCACACCTGGCTCCACGGTCGCGGTCTTCATCTCTGGATTTATCTCTATGATGCGATTCATTCGCCCCAGGTCCAATAAGATACTGCCATCGTGAACCGGGATTGTCAGACCACGCACATTTATGCCCGTGCTGTAAGGTATCACCGGTATCTTCTCCCTATTCGCAAGCATTAAAACCTGCCTCACTTCTTCTTTACTACCTGGTCGCACAACGTATGCAGGATTCTTTGCAGGCACGAAATGCCAGTGCTGGTCTCTCGAATACGAAGTGCAGATCGCTATATCATCCGTGGCGTTCTCCTCGCCCACTATCGCTCTTAATTCCTCTATCAATCTCATTCCCATTTCTTTAACCTAAAATCAGGGTGTGAGCGTATTTAAAAGTTATTGCTTTTGCCCGCGGCTAAGCCCTTATTCACAAGCTCCACAACATCATACACTCTTGTTCCCTTCCCCTCTTTCTCCGCCGCCTCTCTCAAGTTCCGTTTACAGAACGGGCACGCACTCACAAGTGCTTCAGCACCTGCTTCTCTCGCCTCCTTTAGTCGTTCGGTAGCACACCACAGTGCGAACCCATCATAAGCGGACTTCACGCCGCCACCAGACCCACAGCACCATGCCTGCTCCCTCTCGCGCTTCATTGGCTTTATCTCTGCCACTTCGCTCAGAACCGCTCTTGGCTCGTCATATATGCCCAAATCCCTGCCTAAATGACAGGGGTCATGATAAGCCACCTTCATATCGTCCTTATTCAGGTTCATACCATTCCCCAATCGCCGTGCCAGGAACTCCGTAGCATGCACCAGTTCAACACCCATATCAGGATAATTATTCTTGAACGTCTTCATACAGCCGGGGCAAGTAAAAACAACGGTCTTTGCACCACTCTTCTTTATCTCTTCAACGTTGTGCGCCACGAGCTCCTCCGCCGCCTCTACCTGCCCCGTTCTGAATAATACCGAGCCACAGCACCATTCCTCATCCATCACCTGGTACTTTATACCCAGTTTATTGAAGATTGCGAGCATGGCATCTGCAATCTCAGGCACTCGGTATCGTGCAGTGCAGCCGATATAATAGAGGACATCGGCATTACTGTCGGTTGATTTCGCATCATATTTGTATTTCTCGCCATACGCATTCCTCGTTTCTTTTATCTTCGCTGCAATACCCCTGTGCTCATTGAGAATCCAGCCCTTGGTTGCTATCTCGTGCCGCATCGCTTCAAACAGTTCCGGTGCGCCCAGCTCCACGTTCGTTATCTGCTTGCACTTCTCGTAACACGCTCCGCATACCGTGCAGGCATATATCGCGTTCAGTAGCCCCTCCGAAGGCTCGGTTATCTCTCCCTCCAATATCGCACGAAAAATCTCCATCTTGCCCGGCGCGTAGAACGCCTGATAGCCGTAATATTGCCCGCTGGGACATAACGGCAGCCATTCATCGCCCGGATGAAAACTCGCAATGCTACACAATTTGCACTTCACACAGTGGTAAATCGCACTCAGTGCCTTCTCCCTATCCAGTTCCATATTCTCACCCTTAATAAGATAACAAAATAAAGATAAAAATAAAAGATGAAATACGAAATGAAATACCGGAATGAAAGCGGTGATACTGGCAGCGGGAAAAGGCGAGCGGCTCTCTGCTGCGATAAGCGCGCCAAAGCCTCTTACTCCTTTGCTCGGTCTCACAGTCATTGAGCGAGCGATATTATCGCTGAAAGAATGTGGAATAACCGATTTCGTAATCGTCGTTGGGTATAGAAGCGAAGAGGTGAAGAGATATGTGGAATCGCGATTTCAAACCCATGCTGATGTGAATATAAAATTCGTTCGGAACGAGGAATTTGATGAAGGAAACGGGCTATCGGTGTGGAAGGCGAGAGAGGCGGTGGATAACGAGGATTTCATACTTATGATGTGTGACCATGTCTTCGAGCCGGGGATTGTGAAACAGCTCCTGAGTTATGCTCCTGGTACAGGTAAGTGCATACTGTGCGTGGATAGACCTGAGAACGTATTTGACCTTGCGGACGCCACGAAAGTGCTTATAGTAGGAGAGCAACCAGTGCGTATAGGTAAAGCGCTAAAGGATTACAATGCGATTGACTGCGGCATATTCTATTGCACACCTGCGATATTTAATGCGTTGAGTGCTGCAATTGCCGGTGGAGATACGGCGCTGACAGGAGCGGTTCAGCGGTTGATACAATCAGATGAGCTGGGGGTTCTTGATATACACGGCAGATTCTGGTGCGATATTGATACACCTGCGAGTCTGAGATACGCAGAGAAGCGGATGCTGAGTTCGCTCGGTAAACCAGCAGATGGTGTCATATCGAGGCATATAAACCGAAAAGTCTCGACCAGGATATTCACCCCACTCATTCTCAAACTATATAAGGGAGTTACACCAACTCAGGTATCTTTATTGAGTTTCGCGGTTGCTGCTCTGAGTGCCATTCTTTTTTTCTTATCACATCCAGTCGCAGGCGGGATTTTCATTCAATTATCAAGTATACTGGATGGCTGTGATGGCGAAATAGCGAGGCTTAAGAAGATGAGCACAGGTATAGGAGGTTTTACTGACGCTGTCTTAGATAGGTATGCAGATGCTATTATACTACTTGGAATGTTTTATTACCTGATGGTAACGAAGATGTTTGGATTTTACTTAGCTCCTTTAGCTATTATTTTTACCTTTACATTGGCTATTATAGGAAGTTTGATGGTTAGTTATACCGCTGCAAGAGCGATAGCCGATTTGAATTATCAACACAAAGGCAATAGGGACCTCAGGCTATTTATACTTTTCATGGGCGGCGTGCTCAGCTACATACATCCCATTTCCGTGTTTTTTTCTCTCTTCATCATTGCTTTAATGACAAATATGACAGTAATGTGGCGCACCGCTATATCATGGAAGAAGTTTCGTGAATAAAGTTTCCTTTACTTTACATCTCCCGGCTTGAATTACTTCCAGGCAATTGTGCCGAAAGTGGTAGAATTCAAGAGGCGATTCATTGATACCGGGCAGATAAAAACCGTTGAGGAGGTCCAGAGCGCTGTAAGTATAACCGACCCTGAAGCAAGGTTCGTGAAGAACAAGAAGGAGCGAGACGTTGTTGCAGCCGCAGATAGAGCTCACTGAGGAGAACCTGGGAGGCTTGCCAGAAGGAACAAAGGTGAGCATGGATAACGGCTACTTCAGCGGCGCAAACCTGCGGTAATTCCGTGAATTTCTCACAAGAGGGGTAAAAAAGTGCGAATAACAAATAATCCGCATGGTAATGGTAATTAATGTAATGGTAAGACAAAGATAAAATGAAGGATAATGGATACTGAGGAAGATGCAATGTAGCAGAAGAGGTTGCAACAGACCCGCTGTTATCTATCAGCGCTACTCCGGGCTTCATCTCTGTGAAAAGCATTTCATAGAGTACATAGAGAGGAAAGTGAAGAAAGAGCTGAGGCGACAGATGGGAGTGGAGAGCGGTGATAGGATTGCAG
>Ga0190306_1000039_pt1 | contig 54054 bp, 51 predicted proteins | sample 48700734_MG_FD_161657 | JGI IMG/M metagenome (GOLD analysis project Ga0190306, IMG submission 161657) | Hydrothermal vent sediment bacterial communities from Southern Trench, Guaymas Basin, Mexico - 4870-07-3-4_MG | ecosystem: Environmental > Aquatic > Marine > Hydrothermal vents > Sediment ... | reverse complement strand
TCAAACCTAACACTTTACGTGTCAGTAAATTAAAATGACAATTTTCAAATAATTTTTGATCGCTGTATCCTTCGCCTTCTTTAAGTATCATCATCCCGATTGGTGTTCTGATTGGAGCATTGGGAGCCCCATTTTCGGAAGAAAATAATATTGAAAATAAATTTTCGTCAATACGGTTTACAAGCTAATTGTAAAAAACATTTTGCCATGCTGTTTCATCTGTAAATTGAACTGATGATTTATTTGTAAGATATTGATATATATTGCTTTGTAATGAAAGTTGATATGCTGTGTCTGTTTTTCTAAACATTATTTTTAATATTTTTTAATATTAATTCAAAGATATAATAAATAATTCATTTAAGCAACTGATATTTAATGTTTTATGTTCCATGTGGAACAATTTATTTCATTATGTCTATTTGATATTCAGTATGTTATAAAATTGTTGACAAGTTTATATATTGTTGTATTTCAACATGTTACAAACATGACTTATTAGCATTTTAATAAAAAAAATATTTTTTCAACTTGACTTATTCATATTTTATTTTTAATACATTTGTAATATGAAGACTTTTCGGAATGGACTCAAAATTTAAAATTATAGATTTTATTTTTATATATCAATATTATTTTCCTAATTCGTATCTTTTTGCACATTTTTTGTATTTACCCATGATATTATTTGTATTTTTATATATATTTTATATTTTTAATTTCTTGCATTAATGAAATTAACTAACATGAAGAATCTAGTTTCTCTATTACTTATTTTTATAATATTTATAAGTATTGGATATTCCCAAAATCCAGGAATGGAAAAATGGAAAGAGAGCATTATTAAGAATAATGTAAAAGCTCAAATACAATGGAATTATAAATATAAAAAAAATGGCAAGCTAAATAAAGAAGGATATAAAAATTTTCAAAAATCGTTTGACAACAAAGGAAATATTATTGAAGAAAATTATTTTCGTTCAGGAGATCTTTCCCAAGAAATAAAATACAAATACGACAATAAAGAAAATACTATTGAATATAAGAACTTTAAAACTTCACTAAACAAGATGCTTTTTAAACAAAATATTACTTACGATGATAACAACAATAAAATTCGTGAGGAACGTTTTAATGGAAGCGAATATAACATAATAGCATATTCGTATTCTAAAGATGGGAAGTTATCTGAAATAATTAAGTACAATAAAACTTATGATGTTGAGCAAACTAGAAAATTGGTATATAATAATGATTTATGTACTATTACTGTTTTCGACAGTAATAACAACATAATAGGAAAACAAATTAACAAATTTGATAGTAACAAAAATATTATTGAAACAATTGAGTATAATTCTCAAAATAAAATTGAGAAAAGATTTATTTATTCTTTTAACGAGAAAAATAAAATAGTTTCGAAAACAGAATTCGCTCTTAATAATTTTATTTCGACTGAAACATATAAATACGACACTAAAAATAGATTAATTAAAGTATTAAAAGAACAACCCAAAGGTAATGTTTATGTTAATAATATTTATAAATATAATTCTGCCGATTATTTAATTGAAGAACAGTGGTATGACGATGATCCAACAAAATATTCAACAAAAGAATACTTTTACGACAAAAACAATTTAGTTGAAAAAGCAAAAGTATTTTATGCCTTATATAACTACCGTATTCTATATAAATTTAAGTACAAATATTAATTTTTACTAGAAAAAATGCTGTCCAAAAAGGTCGGATTATTGTCATCCAGAGCAAAGTCGAAGAACCGAGAGAAACGAGCTCAACGAAGTTAATCTATTAGTTTAAAAACGAAATATTTCGACAAGTTCAATATGACATAAATAGCTTTAAACTTTATTTTTTTTGACAACATCTTTTTTATTTGTTTAATATTACGCAATTACATATTTCGTTGTTTTTTAATTTTATTATATGCATCTCCTACTTTCTGAAATTTTTCTTTAGCAGAATTTTTAAATTCTTCGCCTAAATGGTTAAGTTTATCGGGGTGATATTTCATTGCCATTTTACGATATGCTTTTTTTACTTCGTCGTTAGACACCGAAGAATCTATTTCTAAAATTTTATAGGCACTCTCAACATCATCAACAAACATTGATTTAATCGATTGTATATCTTTTATCGAGATACCCAAATAAGCAGCTATTTGTTCAATAGCACGTAACTCTGATGTATCGACTCTTCCATCGGATTGAGAAATTCCGAATAATAAATGTAATAATTGTAATCGAGATGAATAATCGAGATTTTTCTTTATTTGAATACTAACTTCTCGAATGGGAATATCTTGCTTTAATATATCGCGTAATAATTTTATTGCTTCGTTTGCCGATTCTTCGCCAAAATTTTTCTTTAAATACGTTTTAACATAATCTAACTCCGATTTCATTATCTTTCCATCGGCTTTCATTACAGCAGCAACAAGCACTAATAAACTCACAACAAAGCTACCGGTTGTTGTAGAAGAACTTTCCGTATTTAATTTGCTGTCGGGAAGTTCAAACAACGATCCTAAAGCAAAGCCCAAAATTCCACCTATAGGTCCTAAAAATGCCCAACCTAATCCTCCTGCTATCCACTTACCAAATTTTGCCATATAGTTTTATAATTTTTATTTATTTAATTTTCTATGTATTTTAATAATTTGAGGCAACAACATAACATCGTTATCGTTAATTATTATTTCATCCGACATTTTTTGTCGTATAGAATCGTCGAACTGCGAATTAATTCTATTTTTAATCGATTCTACATCTGTATTATCTCGTTCTAAAACTCTAGAAATACGCGTATTCTCATCGGCAATTACAGATATAACATAATCGAGATCTTTGTATACTCCACTTTCAAATAATATAGCAGCTTCCTCAATTACATATTTTGCATTACTGTGTTTACCGCAAAATTCGTAGAACTGCTTTCTAATTTCCGGATGAACAACTGAATTTACAAATTCAAGCGCCTTGTTATCTGAAAATATTTTTAAAGCTAGTTTTGGTCTATTAACACCTCTACTATTATAAATATCGTCGCCAAATTTATTTATTAATTTACTACGTACCAATGCATTAAAATCTATAATCATTTTTGCTTCGATATCTGAATAAAAAACAGGCACTCCTAAAATACTAAAAACCTTACATACTGTAGTTTTACCACTTCCTATACCACCGGTAATTCCAATTTTTAACATCTCTATTTTTCTATTATGTATTCGAGAAATTCGGGTTTAACACGTACCAATTTAATATAATCAGGACATTTCATTAATTGGACTTTTAATTTTGTCTTTTCAGATATCTCACTATAATCAACTATAACATCAAATAATGGTTTTATAATTTTATCGTAATTGCTAAATCCAACTAAGAAACTAATAGTAATTTCATTTGGGAAAGTTCGTAGTACAACTGAATCCGGTTTATTAATAACTCTTATGGGTATTTTTATATTATATTCGGTATATTCTTCTACACTAAGCAAAAAAACAACTTTGTCTTGCGAGAACCTTACATTCTTAATATTCACTAATTCAATATTATCTTTAATTGAATTATCTACATCGAAATATTCATTTTTTCGTGTAATAACTTTGTTAATAGTATCAATAATACTTTCTGCCCCTGAAATAGAAATGCTATCAGGAATAATTTCTGTTTTTTCTTTTTGGAAATATTGCTTTTTAAAATTCACATTAAAGTTAACATTTACAGGAACTTTTTTTGTTATACGATTATCGAACTTAAAAAATATAGTATCGGGGAAAATTGAAATTATCTCAGTTTTTGAATCGAATTGTTTTTCCATATTATCTTTTATTGAAGATGTTAATACGAAAAAATTATACGATTTATTATTTTCAGCTATTCTTAACGATAAGGAATTAATATTAATTTTAAAAGGCAATAATGAGTTAGTAATTTTATATTCCAGCAATTGATATCCACGCGATTTAACTTTTAAAATTAGCTTAGATGGTAAATCACTTACAACAATTTTATTCTTCGGAATATTTGTAAAATGCACAGGACAAGAAATGTCTGCAATATACTCTTGTTCTAGCTGTTTCAACAACCAAAAAACTGTTGATATAAAAACAAAAATAAGAAAAACAACAAAATTTTTGTTAAACAATAGTTTTTTTTTAACAAAAAAAAATTTAATCTTATCAATTATGTCTCTAATAGTCAAAATATTAAATTTTAATTATACTAAGACACTTTTAGAAACAATCTAAAAGTGTCTTTATTCTTTAATTCTCTAAAATTAAAAAATTAAAATCTTTTAAAAGAAAAATACTAATTATTTTTTTTGTTCAATATCAGCAGCTTCTTTTAAAATAGCATTTTTGTCGATTTTCATTTTTACATTATCGTCAACTTCTACTAAAATAGTATTATCTGAAATACCAAGAACTTTTCCGTAAATTCCACCTGTTGTAATTATTTTATCACCTTTTTTCAATGCATCTCTATAATTTCTCAAATCTTTTTGTTTTTTCATTTGAGGACGAATCATAAAGAAATAAAATACAACGATGATTAATAATAATGGTAAAAAGCTCATTAATGGATTTTGCTCTCCGTGTGGTTGCTGAGCCATTAAAATAATGTTCATTAAATTGTTCATTTTTTCTATTTTTAAGTTATTTATTTATAATATTTACTTTAAACGACAAAGTCTTCTCGCCATAAAGAGTATTTAATTTTAATATAACCGATTTATATTGATTTCCATATCGTCCTGCACTATCGAATATTACTTCAATCTCCCCACATTCGCCAGGTTTAATAGGTTTCTTCGGATAATTTGGCACAGTACACCCGCAACTTGATATTGCATCTTTAATTATTAAATCGGAACTACCAATATTTTTAAATTTATATGAGTAAGCAACACTTTCGCCCTCAAAAATTGCACCAAAATTGTGATAAAGAGTATCAAATTCAACAATCGTATTTTTATTTTCTTCAACGATATTATAATTTTTATTATTATATGTACATGTATAAAAAGATATTATTGCAATTATACTAATACTAATTCTGACAATTTTTTGTATCATATATTTTCTAATACTATATAATTTTACAAATTAAAATATTTTTTTTGCTATATCAAAATAATTATACTATATCTCGCCTATTAAACCTCGTCCCTGTTTATTTATTCTTTTATCATCTTTCAGTCGCACAACAATTTTATCGAGAATACCATTAATAAATATTTTACTTTTCTCGGTACTGTAATACTTTGATATATCGATATACTCATCCATAGTAACTTTAACAGGAATAGTATTAAATTCTATCATTTCGGTAATTGCAATAACAAGAATTAGATTATCGATAACAGCAACTCTATCTATCTCCCAATTTTTAATATATTCTTCGATTAATTTTTCATGGTCGTCGTAATTAATAATTGATTTACGAAATAATATTTTTACAAAATCTTTATCTTCTTGATCTTTAAACAGTGGCATTAATTTATTATACTCATCATCCTTTACATCAAACTTTTTTAGTGTTTTAATTATCATAGGCACCACTAATTCAGCATCATCGTTCCAATAAATACTTTTCTCTTCAATAATTTGATGAAGAGATTCGTTAGGAAGTATAATATTCGAGAATATCTTAATTATTAATTTCCTATCATCTTTAAACGAAGTGTTCTCAGAACTCATATATTCTTTATATAAGTCAGATTCGCATATTTCAATATATAATTCTTTTATTAATTCAGGATTATCTGTCCAAGCAATGGAATTATTATTAATATAACTATTAAGACTAATATTATTCTCTAAAAGCTTAATAAGTTTATTGTCGACAAATTTTGTGTTTGGATTTAAATCATCTTGGGTAGGGCGGCGTTTTTGTTTGCCAATTTCAATTCTTTCATTTGCATATTGTGCAATATCTACAATAAGAACGATTAAGTAATGGTAAAGGTCATAGGTTTTCTTTATGCTATTAAATAAATCTTTTTCTGACTTTTCTATAGATTTCTCTTCCGATTTAATATACGAATATAAAATCTGAAGCACCTTTATTCTAAGCAATCTTCTACTAATCATCTTTTAAAGAACTCCTATTTTAATAATTTAGACTTTAAATATTTTCAGATTGCAAAGTAAACGATTTTTTTAAAACTAGTGTTAGATTTTGTTTTCTTTTTTATCAAAAAAAAACAATTCGAAATTTGAATTTATTCCCAAAAACAAGAATAAACGAAATTTGCATATCAGGCATTAAATAAATCAATCAGAAATGCTGATTTTCTATAAATTATCCTAATAACAGTAAATTGTAAATTTTCAACAATAACTTTTCTATAAGAATTCAAAAAAATTATAGTTTATTCTTTAAATCGCTAATAAATTAAGGAATTGGCAAATTATTTTTCTTCATTTTAGCTTCATTTTAGCACTATATATTTGCTTACAGAAATTAATACTTATTTCATTATTAACTAAAATATCAGGAGGAATCATGAACTTAAAAAAAACATTAACATTTATTGCAATCCTAACAATTTCATTTTCGGGATTCGCTCAAGTACAGCAAAAGACTGAACTTAAAGAACAAACTAAAACTCAACTTAAAGAACAAAAGCAAACTAAAGAGCAAGTAAAAGAGCAAACTAAGACTCAACTTAAAGAACAAAAACAAACCGAAGAGCAAGTAAAAGAACAAACTAAGACTCAACTTAAAGAACAAAAGCAAACTAAAGAGCAAGTAAAAGAACAAACTAAGACTCAACTTAAAGAACAAAAACAAACCAAAGCGCAAGCGAAAGAACAAACTAAAGCACAGGTAAAATCTGTTCCTAAAAATCAGAAAAATCAAAAGCAAATTAAAAAAGTACAAAAACAGCAATCTAAAATGCAAAAGCAAAATGCAAAACAGATGGCTAAAAGCAATAGAGGTGCTGTATCGAAAAGAAAAGGCAGTGGTAGATAAATAAATATAATAATCCCTAAGTAAAATAACTTAGGGATTATTTATTATTTTAGTATAAATATTTTTTAAAAATCCTAAATTGAAGGAATTTTATTATAATTATTCTTAAAATCATTATATATATGAAAACTACAACAACGATCCTTAAACTTTCTATATTTCTAATACTTTTCCCATTAGCATCAATCAGTCAAAATAAAAAAGACACAATTAACAATTATACTGCGCAAGAAAATGAAAATTTCAGTTCGACCATATTTAATATTAGCTATACAAATAATAATCTTGAGTATTTAACCGGAGTTACAGAAAAAATTCCAACACTTTTTTCTAACATTTCATACATACATAAATCGGGAATATATGCAGGATGTTCCTATTCGAACTATTTTAACGATTCTATAAAAACAAATGAATATACGCTTCAAGCAGGATATCAAAAATATTTTGCCAATGGCTTCGATATAGATATGAGTTATGGTATGCACAAATTCTCAGGTGATTCATTACTTATGGGATTAGATTACAAACACTCGTTAGATTTAATGCTTGGATATGAGATAGATAAGTTTTATTTCTCGGGAAATTTAACATCGATGTTTGGAGAAACAAATAATTTATTTTTCGATTTTAGTTTATCGCATTCTATTCAGCTTAAACATATTTTCTTTAAGAATGATATTTGTTTAATAAATCCAACTGTATCTTTAACGTTCGGCACCGATTCTTGGATATACGAAAATATGGCTACTGATGAAAAATTAACACTTTTTTCAGATCTTTCACTATATGGGTATTCTCACGATAAATTCTCGTACGAAGGATTTAACATATTTTTACCTATTAGCTATGGGTTAAATAATACATATTTTACATTTTCGTGGTTATATAGAATTCCGAGCAGTAAATATGAATTTTTAGGTTGGGAAAAGCAATCAGGCATTATGTTATCGTTAACTCACTTTTTAAATTTTAATAAAAAATAATGAGAATCTTAATTGTTGAAGACGAGAAATACCTTGCAACAGAAATTAAACAATTTCTCGAAAAAGAAGAGTATAATTGCGACTTAGCTTTAACAGGAACAGATGCGTCGGAGTTAATAGCAATAAATCCTTACGATTTTATTTTACTCGATATCGGATTACCCGATTATAATGGCTTAGATCTTATAAAAGAAGCTAAAGATTATAATTCCGAAGCATATTTTATTATAATTACAGCACGTGGAGAAATTGAAGATAAAATTAAAGGATTCGACTTAGGAGCTGATGATTATATTCCAAAACCTTTTTCTCTATTCGAATTACTATCTAGAATTCAAGCAATTACTCGTAGAAAGTTTAATTACAAATCGTCTGTAATAAAATTTGACAAATTCTCGCTCGACACAATAAAAAAATATTTACAGTATGACGGGGAAACAATTAACTTAACAAAAAAAGAATACAAACTACTTTCATATCTTATTCTTAATAAAAATAGATTATTAGATAGAATGCAACTAACAGAACATATTTGGGGCGATTTTTTTGAAGACGACTATGACTCAAATTACATTGATGTACATATAAAAAATATACGAAAAAAACTTTCTAAATTTAATAATACTCAATGGATTAAAACAGTACGGGGAGTTGGGTATAAATTTGAAATATAAAATGAAAAAACTGAAATTAAAAACTCAATTAGCATTATTTAATGCCTTATCGAAAGCTATAATAATCTCTTTTATAGTATTAATCGTCCCTTGGTTAGTTAGTAATATTACAATGCACGATACTGATGATTTACTAATTCAGAAATTAGATAAAGTAACATTATTAATCGATAGTTTGGGAATTAACAATTACATAAATATAGATGCCGAACTAAAATCATACGGCAGTTATAATATACTAAAAGATGAATTTATTTCGATAGAGCAAATAAGTAACGATACACTAATTGATATAATACAATATTCTCAACGAGAAATAGAAAACGAAATTGTAGATTACCGTGTGTTAAGTTATAGTATAAAAGAGAACGGAAACAATTATTTAATTGAAATAGGTAAAAGTATATCAACAATTTATCGCTTCGAGCAAAACTTAAAACAATTCTCATTAATATTTTTATTAATTATAGTTTCATTAACAATAATTTTAGATTTATCTGTTATTCAATATTTATTATTTCCACTTGAAAAAATTGTAAAAAAACTAAAAACAACAAACCATCCAACAACATATAATTATACTCCTATAAAAACTTCTACTTCTGATTTTATTTATCTCGATGAAACAATTCGTTCATTAATGCATAAAATAGAATCGATTTTTATTGATGAAAGAAATTATATAAGTAATGTCTCGCATGAATTACTTACACCGGTAAGTATTATACAAAGCAAGCTCGAGAATATAATTAATGAAAGTTCTTTATCGGAAAACGATATGATTAAAATTTACGAATCGAAGAAAACACTTCGTCGATTAACTAATCTTGTTAGAACACTTTTAATGATGTCGAGAATTGAAAATAGAGAATATATTTTAACAGAAAAAGTGAATATTAACATAGTGTTAAAAAATGTATGCGAAGAAATTGAAGATAAAATTTCTGCAAAAGAACTTGATTTAAAAATAGATTTTGACACTTCTGATTTTTACTATTACGGTAACGAGAATCTTTTATTTACGCTATTTTATAATTTTATTAATAATTCTATCAGATATACAGAAAATGGTTATATAAAAATTGAAACATACAAAAACAAACATCATTATATTGTAAAAATATCGGATACAGGAATAGGAATAAAAGAAGATCAAATACCCCATATTTTCTCAAGACATAAAAATTTCAGTTCGACAAAAGACAGTTATGGTTTAGGTTTAGCTCTATCGAAAAAAATATGCGATTATCATAATATTACGATTGATGTTATCTCAGAACTCAATAAAGGCTCGAGTTTTATTTTAAAATTTCCTATAAACTAATATTACACTAAGAATAAAAGCATAGTTTAAATGTCTAATATTTTTTAAAAGTACCTAGAAACCCGAATTTAAAAAGCTATTATTCTATAATTATATCTGATAATCACAAATTTACTCCACACATCAACTTAATAAAAAAGTCAAACAAAATCATTTATTCTTTTATTCTTTTTATAATATTTCAAAATTCGAGTATTTATTAATTATTTTTTTATTTTTGACATGTGAAATTAACAAATAAAAGTATATTTAAAAATGGACGGATACGAAAAGAATGAAGGAATTGAGAAAACAGAACGTGAAGAGATTTTCTCAAAAGTAGTAAGAGCAGGTAAAAGAACATACTTTTTAGATGTTAAAGCAACTCGAAAAAACGATTACTATTTAACTATTACCGAAAGTAAGAAACGATTTAACCGTGATGGGAGTCATTTCTTCGAAAAACATAAAATCTTTCTTTATAAAGAAGATTTCGATAAATTTTCGGAAGATTTTCAGGAAGTAATTACTTATATTAAAAATGCAAATAAAGAAAACGAACAACATGATAATGTTGAATCAAAATTAAACGAAGAAACTACTGAAACGGTCTCAGCTATAAAATCTGAGACTTATACTTCCGATATAAATTTCGACGACCTTAATAGCAATAATTAGCAAAAACCAAAAAAGGAGCAAATTTTAAATTTGCTCCTTTCTTTTTGTTACTCATCGTATTTATGCATTTTATCATCAATTGTTACGTCCTTGTCTTTAGAACTCTGTATTTTAATATACATTAGCATCTCTTCGGCACCACGCGAATAACACGCATCTTGAACATCCTTAACAAGTTTCATTACATCTTCGTAACAACCCTCAACAACAGTCTCAAAAGGACATACTCTATATTTTAAACCCGATTTTTTAATAATATCAATAGCACTATCAACCATATTGTAAGTATCTTTAATCTTACTTCGTGGAAGCACTTGAATTGCAGCATTAATTTGTTTCATCTTATAGTAATTTTATATTGTATTAAATGTTTTTTACAATTTATTTGAACTTCTAATTTCAATTATCGAAATTCAAATATCAATCTTGAGACTACTCCGAAAACTAAAGTTGTCAATTTATAGCCGCATATCGAATTTATAACAAACTGACGTACAGATTTATAACTTTCAGTCTTTTTGCAAAGTTAACCGCTTAGCGGCTTTTCGGAGTGGGCTCAATCTTTATTCTTACTAATTGTTATCTGAATTTTTCTTTTTCATTATAGCCTTATATATTTCTCTCTTTGTTAGTTTTTTAACATTTGTAATAATATAATTTTCCGAAAGGAAATTTCCCATTTTATTTATCTCTAATAATGCACAATCAAATACATCGTTAAGATCTATTTTTAAAGGCATCAAAACAATCATTGAGACATAATCGTCATTAAATTTTAATTTTTCAATCTCACAATCGTTATTTTTAAAACAATATTCAAACTCGTTTCTAACAATTTTTTTTTGAGTTTTATCATATTCCGATTTATCTTTTTTATACAATACAACAAAATACCTTAGCGAATTATTTTTACCTCCCAAACCGGTAGAAATAAACACCTGTTTTTCGTCTAAAAGTTCACTTTCTAAGTTCATTCTACATTGTTGAATTGCAAGTTTAGCCCACTCAATTATACTTCCTGTATTATTGCTGATATATTTTTCAATTGTACGATATGCTTTAACCTCAGCACTTTGAGATAATTCGGCTATAATTTTTTTCTTCTCATCATCATTAGCTTCATTATCGAAAAGAGTATCTATAACATTCAATAGCTCATTAAACTCACGAAAATTCGGCTTTTCTTTCTTAATAAAATCAAAAAACTCCATTTGTAACTCAACATCAATTTCTTCTTCTAGAATAGAAAAACTTACTTTTTGATCTCCTATAATTTCTTTTAACTTTTTATGAATATTATCAAGTTCCATATAAATAACAAATTTACGAATCAAATTTATTCTATTTATCAATATTTACAACAAATATAGCAAACAAATGGGATATATTTATTTATACTAATAGTCATTATTTATTAACAATACTTCGTTATAAAATTAAGCGGCAATAGTACCATAGTATATAAGTTCTTTAGCCTTCAATTGATTTTTAGTAGAGTGTGGGTTAATACCAAACTTATCAAAAAATCGTTGTAGCTGTAACATGTTGTTATTTATTGTTTTAATGTCATTCATTGAAAATGCACATCTCTCCACTTTTGATAAACTTAACCAGTGTTCAACCTTGGCAATATTTATCCCAGTCAAAGCAGAATTAAAGCGAAAGTATAACTTATTTTCACTTCTTGCTTGGCAATCATTGAGACCTGTATGTTGTTTTGCATCTCGATAAAAAAACTCTATCTGAAACCTGCAAGTATAATAATCTAAGATATCTAAAGCCTCCAATGATAAATCTGTAGAGAAATATAGTTTTGGTGTTTCTTTACCCTTTTTATTTTTATAAATAACTTGAACTAATTTTATTATTCTTTTCAATGCTTTAGAATATACCTCAGCACAGTAAATCTCAGCGTTCTTATTCTTCTCAACAAAGTTAAAGTAATCTTTATTTATATTGTTATGTATAATCTTTCCATCATATTTTTTTGGTCTACCTTTTCCTCCAGAATGTTGTCCATGAAATAAGTATAATAAATCTGCGTCATCTCTAAACCGACTAATAAGATTCATTTCTGCTAAAATTATTTCATCGGTAAATTTTCGTTTTGAGAACCATGCATCAGCAACAATAATATTTGAGATTTGCTTTAATTGATCTTTTCGTGTTGTAATAATATTAGCATACCAATCCGTTAGTGTGGATTCAGTATTTTTATTTGTAAATGTTTGCACAGCCTCTAAATGGTGAGCTGTATGGTTGTTGATATCTATAGCTGCAAGCCCTGCAATTTCTAAACCCCACTTTGCTTGTCCAGCTACTCCAGACCAAAAATAACCAACTCCATGAGTACTTTTGCCAGACTTGTTAATATAGCTCGGGTCAAATGCTATTGCATATTTACCTCCACCTGCAGAAAGTACAAGTTGTTTGTTAAATTCTAGAAAATCAAATTGCTTTTCAAATTGTTGTCTGTATCTTTGTTCTTTAAAATTACCATAGCGAGATAACTGTAGGAAGTTTATACGCCCTATTTATACTGAGCATAAGAACAAAGACCTCTAACAAAAAGTCTTTTCTACACTTATTAATATTCGGTAATTTGTTTAACGTGCTGATTATTAGCTTATTATAAGATTTTATCCCCTTGGTAATCATATCATAACAGATTGTCGTTAATCTACTAAGATACTGATTGCCAAGGTTTTAAACAAATTTTATCGCATTTCTTTTTAATTTATTTTACTCATTATTAGATACTTAAATCACTTTTTAACGAACTGTTGTCCTTATAAAGTTGATAAAAAAACTGCAACACCAATTTTAGAAACAGAATTTAAAACCAAATATCCTAAATGTTATGATTACTTACTTTCTGAACGTGAAAAGTTAGCAAGTAGAAATAAAGGAAAAACAATATTTGAACCTTTTTACGTTTGGGGAAGAACGCAAGGGATTGCAAGAATAGGAAAAAAAATTCTCAATCCAACTTTCAGTAAACATCCAAGATTTTTATTTGTTCCAGAAGATGATGCTTATTATACTAATGGTTATGGTATATATTTTAGTAAAGACACTTCTGGAAAAGCTACACTTTTTGATAGTTTATCTCATTCAATGTCAAAAGAAGAAAATATATTAATAGTTCAGAAAATATTAAACTCAATTGTAATGGATTACTATGTAACAACAACAAGTGTTTCAATACAAGGTGGTTTTCCGTGTTATCAAAAGAATTTTATTGAAAGATTTACAATACCTGAATTCTCAAAGGAAGAACTTGATATTTTAAAAACACTATCCGAAAAAGAGGAGATAGATACTTTCTTAATCGAAAAATATCAACTTAATATTCCCGTTCCAAATCTTGTTTAGTAGGTTTTGATCAACTTCTCTGAAAATTTATTCCATTCAAGTCCCTCAAATTTCACATTTGTGTCTGTTGGTAATAGTTTGTCTTCAACTAATTCAGCAGTAGAATTATATATTTTTGGTGTCTTTTTGCTGAAATCAACTATCAATAAACAAGTTGCTTCATATTGATAAAAACTCTTTGAAATATCATTCCTGTTTGTAATTGTTTGAAAGGACTTAATATATTTCTCAACCAATTTTGCACTTATTGTTTTGAATTTTGATTTTTTGTTAGCAAATTCTTTATCATCATATTCAGGAACTGCAATCATATAGACTTCTCCTAACACCATTTCAGGACACCTTTCGTGCAAATTTTGAGCTTCTGATATTGTTCTTTCATAAAGAGTATCAAAATTCTTTTGAATACTACTTATTTGACTTCGAATATTAATTGTCAATGTTTTTTTTGTGAATTCTTTGCCAAATTCATCGTTTTCTCCATTGAGCAATCCTATTTTTAGAATTTCAGTAGTAGCTTCTAAATTATTAGGAGTAACACAAACATCTTGGTCTTTTTGTTTTAAAAATCCTGCTAATTTTAATTCAGGAGTTCTTGAATTAAGCGGGGGATAAATCAAATCTTTGTTTACTCCATTATGAACTAACTGTGCTTTTATAGCTTCGTGAATATTTAGAATAGGCTTTGAAGACCTAATCATAGCCGTTTTCCCTTTGTTCCCACTATCCTTAATTGATTTATCAATTAAGGATTTGAAGTTTTTTTACAGCTTTATTTATCGTAATCAAACTTGTCATTATGAAAAAAATCTTTTAATGAAATATCAAGTGCAGTAGCAATTTTTTCAATATTTACAATTGAAATATTACGTTTCCCATTTTCGACACTTGCAATGTAGCTTCTATCTAAATCAGCAGAATACGATAAATCTTTCTGAGACATATTTTTTAAATCTCTTAATTCTTTAATACGAGTTCCTATTTTAGATTTTATTTCCACAGTGCAAAGATTAACATTTGTTGACTATAAGCCAAAGGCTATAAGTAACATTGAATTGTTTTTTGTAATACATCTATAAAATATGTATTTTTGATTTATAATAAAGCACATAGCCTCAATAAGGTGTATAAATTATTGGGCGATAAGTGGTTAAATTGAAATTTGTGCAAATAAAGAAATTTAATAGTAAATTGAAAGTGTAGTGCTTTAAAACGCCCAACGCTTCATATATCAACCGATTAATGCCATTAAAATATTCTAAATTATTATTCTGCAAATAAATAAACGCATCAACAGATAATCAAAAAAATCAGGTTACTAATAAAAACATAAATAACTCTTTAAATTTTTATTTAGATTCTTTAAAAATAACATCTTTTTATATTGTTAAAATAAGTTTATAATATTACTTTTACGCGCTATTAAATTGGTTAATCTTAATATGAAATTATCGCAACTACAAAATAATGATTCGGGCATAATTACTAAAGTAAAAGGAAGAGGTGCTTTTAGAAAACGTATTACTGAAATGGGTTTTGTAAAAGGCAAAAAAGTTACAGTAATAAAAAATGCTCCACTAAAAAACCCCATAGAATATTCTATTATGGGATACGAAGTTTCTTTGCGTAGAAGTGAGGCTTCGCTCATTGAAGTTATTACAAAAGAAGAAGCTAAAGAAATTGCTCCGAACAAGTTCAATGGTGTAATAGACGATGCAAAATTAAAAACCTCCGCAAAAGTAAAAGGAAAGGAAATTCAGATTGCCTTAGTTGGAAACCCTAATTGTGGGAAAACTACAATTTTTAACCATGCTTCAAAATCGAAAGAACATGTAGGAAATTACAGCGGTGTAACTATTGACTCAAAAATTGCACAATTTCAACAAAACGGCTATAAAATACACATTACCGACCTTCCCGGAACTTACTCTTTGTCGGCGTATTCGCCGGAAGAATTATATGTACGCAAACATATTTTAGGAGAATTACCCGATGTTATTGTAAATGTTGTTGATGCATCAAATCTTGAACGCAATCTTTATCTTACAACCCAACTTATCGACATGGATATTAAAGTAGTAATTGCTCTTAATATGTATGATGAGTTAAAGAAGAAAGGTGACACATTTAATTATGAAGCATTAGGAAAAATGATTGGAATTCCTATTATCCCAACAGTAGGTTCTTCGGGTTATGGAATAAAAAATCTTTTTAATAAAGTTATTGATGTATATGAAGATAACGACCCTACTGTTAGACATATACATATTAATTATGGTTGGGATATTGAACAATCGATACACAATATTCAAGACAAAATATGGAAAAATAAAAGATTAACAGATATTATTTCATCGCGTTTTTATTCAATTAAATTATTAGAAAAAGATAAATCTGTAAGATTCAGTATTACCAAATGGAAAAATTCCGATGATATTTTAAATACAGCATCGAAAGAAATATCGAAAATAGAAGCTCATTTTTCCGACGATTCTGAAACAATAATTACAGACTCAAAATACGGTTTTATTGCAGGTGCATTAAAAGAAACATACAAAGGAAATATAAATATTAAAAGAAAAACTACCGATAAGATTGACCATTTTTTAACACATAAATATCTGGGATTTCCAATATTCTTCTTTTTTATGTGGTTAATGTTTCAATCGACATTTTCGTTTGGGAAATACCCTATGAAATGGATTTCGAATTTAGTAGATTTTATTAGTCAAGTTATAAACAATACTATGGCAAGTGGGCCATTAAAAGACCTATTAATAGATGGTATTATAAGTGGAGTTGGTGGTGTTATTGTATTTTTGCCCAACATACTTATTCTCTTTTTCTTTATATCGTTAATGGAAGATACTGGATATATGGCACGTGCTGCATTTATTATGGATAGAATAATGCACAAGATTGGTTTACATGGAAAATCATTCATTCCTTTACTTATGGGATTTGGGTGTAATGTTCCGGCTATAATGGCAACAAGAACAATAGAAAATAGAAATAATAGGCTATTAACAATTTTAATAAATCCATTTATGTCGTGTAGTGCCCGGCTACCTGTATATCTGGTAATTATTTCTGCGTTTTTCCCAAGTCATCCCGGAACCTTACTGTTTAGCATTTATATTTTTGGGATAATAGTAGCGGCATTTATTGCAATAATTTTTAAGAAAACATTATTAAAATCGAAAGAAATTCCTTTTGTAATGGAACTTCCTCCTTACCGTGTTCCAACAATGCGCTCAACATTAAAACACATGTGGCACAAAGGAGTTCAATATCTACAAAAAATGAGTGGAATTATTCTTTTTGCTTCAATTATCATATGGGCACTGGGTTATTACCCATTGAATACTAAAAATTCGGAAAAATATGAAGCAAAAATTCAACAAATAACAGAAACATATAATACACAAATATCAATTGCTCAAAATGAAGATATAGAAGATATAGAAAATTTAGAAAATCTGAAAAATATTGAAATCAGCAAATTAAAAGACAAAGAAAGTTCCGATTATCACGAAAATTCATATATTGGCAGATTAGGTAAATTTATAGAACCTGTTATGCGACCATTAGGATTCGACTGGAAAATGAGTGTTAGTATTCTCTCCGGTGTAGCAGCAAAAGAAATTGTTGTTAGCACTATGAGTGTTTTATATCACTCCGATTCTTCAGACGACACTACTAACTCAAAAACATTAACAAAACAACTACAATCGGCAACATATGATTACGAACCAAATAAAGGAGAAAAAGTTTATACTCCGGTAGTAGCCCTAGGTTTTTTAATATTTATTCTTTTATATTTCCCTTGTGTAGCTACTATTGCCGCAATAAATAAAGAATCGGGACATTGGAAATGGGCAGTATTTGCAATGTTTTATACAACAACACTTGCCTGGATTATGGCTTTTCTAATTAATAAAATAGGTAACTTATTCTTTTAATATTATGCTACAAGAAATTATAACATATTTAATTATCGTAATAAGTGTTGTTTATGTATTATATAACATTTTCGATTTTTTTAATCCAAAAACAGAGAATCGTTGTAGTAAATGTTCTAGTTCTGCATGCAGTTTTCAAACCAATAAAAAAAACAATATAAATAAATCGATATTTAAAAAATATTAATTATGGATTTTTTTATTTTAGTATTAGGAATACTTTTAATAATTGTTGGTTTAATAGGATGCATATTACCAATAATACCCGGACCTCCTTTGAGTTTTCTAGGATTATTAATGCTACAATTAACTCAATTTGGAGATTTTGCATCTTCGTTTTTAATATTAATGGGGTTTATAGCCATTATTGTAACATTTTTAGATTATATAGTTCCTGTTTGGGGAACAAGAAAATTTGGAGGCTCTAAAGCCGGAGTCCGAGGTTCTATAATTGGTCTTATCGTAGGTTTATTTTTCTTCCCTCCTATTGGAATAATCATTGGGCCTTTACTTGGAGCAATTATAGCAGAATTAATTAGAGGAGCCAATTTAGACAAATCGGTAAAATCGGGCTTAGGTTCGTTCTTGGGATTTTTACTTGGAACAGGCTTAAAACTTATTTACTCTGGAGTTATGACATACTATTTCTTTACAGAATGGTTATAAATAATACTAATTTATAATAAATGACAGTTCGCTTATATACCCATTTACAAGAGATATATGTTGAAAATCAATTTGTTTACCCTGAACCCTAAAGGGAGCAAATTGATTTTCTTCTCCCCCTTTAGGGATTGGGCAGATGAAGAAAATCAATCTATAAATTAGGTAATTACACGGATAGTCATATTATAATATACAAAAAGAGCGACTATATTAAAACAGAGTCTCTCTCTTTGTAATATTTAAAATGATTTACTTACCTAATGTAGCAACCATTACTGCTTTAATAGTGTGAAGTCTGTTTTCTGCTTCATCGAAAACAACAGAAGCTTCCGATTCGAATACTTCCTCTGTTACTTCCATTGCTTTAATTCCAAATTTCTCGTAAATATCTTTTCCTACTTTAGTATCGGTATTATGAAAAGCAGGAAGACAATGTAAGAATTTCACATTTGGGTTAGCAGTCATTCTCATAACATCAGAATTAACTTGATAAGGTTTTAACAATTCTATTCTTTGTTTCCAAACTTCTTCAGGTTCTCCCATTGATACCCATACATCGGTATATAAGAAATCGCAATCTTTAACACCTTCTTCAATATTGTCGGTTACCATAATTTTAGCACCTGTCTCTTTTGCAATTTCTTTAGCTTGAGCTACAAGTTCAGCAGTAGGTTGAACACTTTTAGGAGCAACAGAACGGAAATCCATTCCCATTTTTGCAGCACCAATTAATAAAGAATTCCCCATATTATTTCTAGCATCACCTAAATACGCAAATTTCACTTTATTAAGAGGTTTGTCAGAATATTCTCGCATTGTAAGAAAATCGGCAAGAATTTGAGTTGGATGAAATTCTGTTGTTAAACCGTTCCATACAGGTACTCCTGCATTTGCTCCAAGTTCTTCAACAATATCTTGACCAAAACCACGGTACTCAATACCATCGTACATTCTACCAAGAACACGAGCGGTATCTTTCATAGTTTCTTTACCCCCAATTTGCGAGCCTGAAGGACCTAAATATGTTACATGAGCTCCTTGATCTAAAGCTGCTACTTCAAATGCACAACGTGTACGAGTAGATGATTTTTCAAAGATTAATGCTATATTTTTCCCTTCAAGATTTTTTTGCTCTATACCTGTATATTTTGCTTTTTTTAAATCAGCAGATAAATCTAATAAAAAGTTAATTTCTTTTGGAGTAAGATCAATTAACTTTAAAAAATTTCTATTTTTTAAATTAAATGCCATAACTAATAATTTTTTTAATTTATTAATATCTTTATTCTTTTACTATTTTAGTTCCATAAGAACGATCTTCTAATTTTGTAGCTTCAGTAATTACACTCTTTATACCACCTTGTTCAACAAATTGTAAACAAGCTTTAATTTTAGGAGCCATACTTCCTTCTGCAAACATTCCATCTTCTAAATATTTCTCAGCATCAGCCATATTTAAAAGCTCTAATTTCTGCTCGTTTGGTTTTTTATAGTTAATATAAACATACGGAACATCAGTTAGAATATAAAATTCGTCTGCTTTAATTCTTGCAGCAAGTAAGGATGTTGCATTATCTTTATCGATAACAGCTTCTACAGGTCTTATATCTCCTTTTTCGTCGTAATAAACAGGAATTCCACCACCACCGGCAGCAATAACAATATTCCCTTCACGAACTAATGCTTCAACAACACGTTCGTTCATTATACTTATAGGTTTAGGCGATGGCACAACTCTTCTCCACCCTCCGTGAGCTTTTACCTCTTCTTTAAATATCCATCCTTTATCTTTTGCTAATTTATCGGCTTCTTCTTTGTTATAAATTTTACCAACACGCTTTTGAGGATCTTGAAAAGCAGGGTCATCCTTATCAACTTCAACCTGAGTTACAAGAGTAACAATCTCTTTCTTAATGCCATGTTTATTCAAAACATTTCTAAGCATTCGCTCAATCATATAACCAATACCACCTTGCGAATCGGCAACACAAACATCTAAGGGCATTTGAGGAATTTTATAATTTTCTTCTCCTGCATCATTTCTCATTAAAATATTTCCTACTTGTGGACCATTACCATGACCAATTACAATATCATAACCATCTTTAATGAGATATACCAAATTTTCAAGTGTATCAGTAGCATTTTTTTCTTGTTCTTCAATTGTACCAACCTGATCACCTCTTAATAATGCATTTCCACCTAATGCAACAACAGCTAATTTATTCATATACAACTATTTACAGTATTGTTATTTTAAGTTACAAACTTATAAAAAAATTACATAATTTTTTAAGTTTAATTAATATTTTAATATGTTAAATAACCTAAGATATTTACAATCCTCTAATAATGTTTTTAAACAATACAATTAAAATAATTTTAGTAAGTATAAAATATTGATTAATTACTCAAATATGCAATTTTATCAATAATTCAATATTATCGATAATTAAGTCCTATTTTTTTATATCTTTGATATAAATAGCACATATAAAATTTACATTTATTACAGTGTCTAAAATAATTTACTAAATGAAAGTACGTATTTTTTTAATCATCGTTTTTACATCTATAAGTATATATTCGTGTACAGAAAAAAAATCAAATCATAGAATTAAAGAAGGTTTAATAAAATACGATATTGAATATTTAGATGATTCTCTTCAAAACTTTATGTCTACGTTTTTACCTAAAAAAATGACTATCAAATTTAAAGACAATAATACAATAAATAAAATAGAAAGTTTATCCGGAATAGTTAGTTTTAGTCATATTCAAAATACTAAAAAAGGAGAAAGCATTACATTAGTTAAAATATTTAACAATAAATATAAATACATCGAAAAAATTGGAGAACCATCAATTTTTTATAAAAACTTACCTAATATTAATATTTCTCGAACCGGAGAAACTAAGAATATTGCCGGATATGACTGTGCCAAAGCACAAATTACATGTTCCGACACTTTAATAAAACCATTTAATGTTTATTATACAAACAATATTGAAATCAGTAATGCAAATGCGCATACTCCTTTCCGAAATATTGATGGCGTTTTACTTCAATTTGAAATAAAATTGTATGGAATAAGAATGAAACTTACAGCATCAGACATTTTAGAAACTAAAGTTTCTAAAGAAAATTTTCATATTACAAATGAATACAAACAAATAAATAAAAAAACAATGAAAGAAATTATTAAATTATTAAAATAAAATTTACTAAAATACTTACGTACAGTACACTTTTCATAATATATTAAATTTGCCTATTTCTGGTTTATTATTTTCTAACTAAAATTATTTTAATATAATTTTTACTCCGACAAAAGCATAATATATTAAATAACTATTTACAAATATAATTTCTTGTTAAAAATTTCTAAAAAACGTTTTAGGTTTTTAGATTTAATTCTATTACTTTGTAAAGGATTTTATAATTACGACAATATTAATAATTGATGGCTAAAAAAAAGAAAAAAATCAAAACGAGAACAAAAAATGATAAAATTTTGGCTGATGAAAGATTCAAGGTTATTATAGGGATCTTTATAATTTTTCTATCTGCCTTTCTTACATTATCATTTATATCGTATTTCTTTACTTGGAAAACAGATCAAAGCTTCGAATGGTCGAAAGTAATTTCAGAAACAAGTATAGTAGTAGAAAATTGGACAGGAAAATCAGGAGCTCATTTTTCAAATCTTTTTATTAATAAATGGTTTGGAATTGCATCTTTTGCTTTTCCTTTTATTCTATTAATAATTGGGCTGCGTTTTTTTAAAATAAAAACCTTATCGATAAAAAAAGTATTAAAGACAAGTCTCACAGGCATGATACTCTTGTCGATTTTATTAGGATATATTTTCAATAATTCTAATGGGTATCTGGGAAGTGGCTTAGGTGGAAATCATGGCTATCAGATTGCCCAATGGCTTAATTCTTTTATTGGGAAAGTCGGTACTGCATTCCTGCTAAGTTTTGCTATTATGTGTTACATAATTTTCTCGTTCGATAATTTTTTAAAATATGTTTCAAGATTAATAAATAAACATATACTAAAAAAAGAATTAGAGCCGGAAGAAAAAGAGACTAATACTATTTTAAATTCCGACAATAAACCATCAGTTGAAGACAATGATACTTTAGATGATGACATGATTATAAATAATACTCTTGAAAATAATGAAAATTCTACGGAATTAATCGACTTAGATGAAGAAAAGCTTAATACTGATTTAGAAGAAAAAAATATTGAACTAACAATTGAAACACGAAAAGAAACTGAAGAACCAACTATCAATAATAATAATCAAAAATTTGACAATTACGATCCAACGCTTGATTTATCGAATTATAAACTTCCTTCAATTGATTTATTAAACAATTATGAAGCTACATCAAATCAACAACAAATAAATAAGGAAGAAGTAATTGCAAATAAAAATCGAATTGTAGAAACTTTAGCAAACTATAATATTAGAATCGATAAAATTAAAGCCACAATAGGTCCTACTGTTACACTTTACGAAATAATTCCTGCTCCGGGAGTAAGGATATCAAAAATTAAAAATCTAGAAGACGACATAGCTTTAAGTCTTGCCGCCTTAGGAATACGAATTATAGCACCTATCCCCGGTAGAGGAACTATAGGTATTGAAGTCCCAAGTCAAACACCTGAAATAGTATCTATGCGTTCTGTTTTATCATCGAAAAAATTCAGAGAATCGAAATATGAACTTTGTATTGCTCTAGGGAAAACAATTTCTAATGAGACTTATATTTTCGATTTGGCAAAAATGCCACACTTACTAGTTGCCGGAGCTACAGGGCAAGGAAAATCTGTTGGACTAAATACTATTTTAGCATCTTTGCTTTATAAAAAACATCCTGCACAATTAAAATTTGTACTAATTGACCCTAAAAAAGTTGAGTTGACTCTTTATTCGGTTATAGAGAAACATTTTTTGGCGAAACTCCCCGATGCAGAAGAAGCAATTGTTACCGATACGCAAAAAGTAATTAACACATTAAATTCTCTTTGCATTGAGATGGATAATAGATACAACTTACTTAAACTAGCACATTTACGTAATATAAAAGAATATAATACAAAATTTATTGCAAGAAAACTAAATCCGGAAAAGGGACATAAATATTTACCATATATTATAATTGTTATAGACGAATTTGCCGATTTAATTATGACAGCCGGAAAAGAAGTTGAAGGACCAATTACCAGACTTGCTCAACTGGCTCGTGCTATTGGAATTCATTTAATAATTGCAACTCAACGTCCATCGACAAATATTATTACAGGAACAATAAAAGCAAATTTTCCTGCAAGAATGGCATTTAGAGTTACGTCTATGGTCGATTCCAGAACAATTCTCGATAGCCCGGGAGCAAACCAATTAATTGGTCGTGGAGATATGTTAATTTCAACAGGGAGCGATTTAACACGATTACAATGTGCGTTTATAGATACACCCGAATTAGAAAAAATTTCTAACTATATTGCATCTCAACAATCATATCCTTCGGCATTTCTTCTTCCGGAATTTGTAGAAGAAAACTCTCCTGAAGCTGGAAATGTTGATTTATCGAATCGTGATGTTTTGTTTGAAGATGCTGCAAAAATGATTGTTAGAAACCAACATGGCTCAACATCGTTAATTCAAAGAAAATTTTCTATTGGATATAATAGAGCAGGTAGAATTATTGATCAACTCGAAGCAGCAAATATTGTTGGACCTTTTGAAGGAAGTAAAGCCAGACAAGTACTGTTTCAAGACGAATATTCTTTGGAACAATATTTGAATGATTTCTTAAATAACTAAAAGAAATAATGCATCATATAATTTTATTCGTTAATTCAGAAAATCACTAAACCATGAAAAAATATATTTTACTAATTTTTACTTTATTTCTAGCATATTCTACATTTGCTCAATACGACAATGATGCAAAAAATATTCTAAATAAAGTATCAAAAAAAACAAAATCATATACAACAATAAAAGCAGATTTTGTTGTAAAATATTCCGATTTAAAAGATAATAGCACTAATACATCAAAAGGAAACATAATACTGAAAGGCGATAAATATCTACTCGATTTTATGAATTCAACAACTTACTTTAACGGGAAAACTTTATGGAGTTATTTAAAAGATGTAAATGAGGTAAATATTTCGGAACCTGATAAAGAAGATAATGATATTTTTTCTCACCCTAATAAAATTTTCACTATTTACGAAGAAGGTTTTAAATATAAATATCTAGGCGAATTAATAAAGAATAATACTAGCTTTTACTCTATTGACTTATATCCTGAGGATTTAAATAATGAATATTCTCGCATTAGATTAGAAATTAATAAAAGCAAATTACAAATTAGCTCGGCTAAAATATTTTACAAAAATGGTACTCGATATTTATTTTCTATATCGAATTATATTTATAACAATCCAATTTCTAACAGTATATTTTCTTTTAATAAAACAAAATATCCAAATATTGAAGTTATTGATTTAAGATGGTAAAAGCCCAAATTATATGTATAAAAAAGATAGTGTAAAAAAAGTGAAGTTTTAATTTAATTTGTCATATTGAGCGAAGTCGAAATGTCTCATTTTTAAATTAATAGACTAACTTCTTTGAGCTCGTTTCACTCGGTTCTTCGACTTCGCTCAGAATGATAACAATCCCATCTTTTCAAACACCTTTTTTTGTTTTATTTTTCTATAATCGAAATGCAGATTTTTATAATACAATTAATTATCTACTTTATCTGAACTAGGTGTTTTTTTGGTTTTATTTTCTTCAGGATATACAATACGAGCATGATAAATATTTACAAGTTTTTGCTTAAATATTCGTTTTATTATATTAATATCTTTAAATGTTAAAGGAGCGTTTTCGTATTGTCCATTTTCTATTTGCTTATCTATTAACGAATCTACCAAACTATTAATAGCATCTTCGTCGACTTTATCTAGGCTCCTAGAAGCGGCTTCAACTGTATCTGCCATCATTAAAACCGCTGTCTCAATTGAATTTGGTTTTGGCCCGGGATATGTGAACCTGCTAACATCTATAGTTTGTTCCGGAAATTTATTTTGATACAAACGATAGAAATATTCAACTCTTGATTCTCCATGATGGGTATTAATAAAATCTATTATTTTTTGTGGCAACTTATTTTTCTTAGCTATTTTTTCTCCAAGTATAACATGATTTATAATAATCTTAGCACTTTCGTCGAATTCTAAATAATCGTGAGGATTATATCCCGAATTTTGATTTTCAATAAAACAAATAGAATTATCCATTTTCCCAACATCGTGATATAAAGCACCAGTACGTACAAGCAAAGGATTTCCTCCAATTTTATACACTGCTTCTTCCGCAAGATTTGCCACTTGCAATGAGTGTTGAAATGTTCCTGGAGCTTTTTCTGCTAATTTTCGAAGTAATGGTTGATTGGTATCCGATAGTTCTAACAATGTAACATCCGACAGAAAACCAAATACTTTCTCGAATAAATAAATTAAGGGATAAGATATTAATAGTAACACTCCATTTGCTCCAAAATAAAGAAAATTCTCCAATTTTATATCAGAAATATTTCCTTCGTAGCTAATATACATTCCAAAATAAATAATACTATATGTAATTACAACTAAGGCAGCAGAAAAAAATAGTTTACCTCGACGATGCAAGTCTGTTAAAGTAAAAATTGCAACAATTCCTGCATTAAAATTTAAAAACACAAACTCAAATCCGTTAGGAGCAAAAAAACCAACCAACATAACAACAACAATATGAATAAATAAGGCCAGTCGAGCATCGTAAAAAGTTCGAATAATTATTGGGATAATAGCAAAAGGAATAATATAAATACTATCGATACTATATTTTAAAACAATACTTGCTATTGTAACAAATATTAAAACAATAATTAATATAAATGCAGTTTTTAAACTATCCTGAAGAATTTCTTTTCGAAAATTTAATAAAAATAAAAACAATACTGTAATACAAATTATAATAAATAACAAATGGCCGAAAAATATCATCGTGCTATTATTTCCCAGACCCAGTTTTTCTTCCGATTGTTTTTTAAATGATTTTAATGCCTGATATATTGTAAAATTAACAACTTCTCCTTTCGATACAATCCTTTCACCTGTCTGTATCATTCCTTTTGTAAACGACACATCTTTAAGCATTTCGTTTTTTACATTTTCAGTTGTAGATTTATCAAAAATCAAATTTGGCATTATATACTTATATATATCAACTTGTCGAATAAAATCAATATACAGATTGTTTTTTTTATTTATACTTTCTATAAATTCGCTTATTTTATCGACAGAATATGCATATGCCGATTTCTGAGTATAAATATCTGAAACAAAGTGACTTTCTGCAACTTTTTCTCTTAAAATTACTATATATTCACTATTATATTCCGAAATCATTTCGGGACTCTCAATAATTCCTTTCGAATATATATTATGTAAAATATCCTGAGCAAAATCAAAAAAATCATTAGAATTTTTAACAAAATTAGAGTATTTCCTTCCGATTAATTTTTTAGAATTTTTAACAATAAATTCTTGTTTTTGTATTTCGTACGATTTTGAAAACTCTACCTTATTGTTTTTAACTATTAAACTATCGAATTCAAAATATGCTTTTGCATTATTTAAAACACTATCCTTCTCGGACTTTAGTTGTTCTTCGCTTTTATAAATTGGGAAATCGAATGGGGCAATCAATGTTTCGTACAACCAAGGATTACCTTTTTGAAATTCGTATTTGAATTTTGCCTTTCGCGGAAATAATGATACAATAATGAATATTGTTAAAATAAAAAGAAACCCTCTAAAAATGACTGGTAAATTATTGGAAACATAACTAAATATTTTTTTCATAAAAGCAAATTATTAAATATAATAGCACAAATTAGTCTGAATTTACATTTTAAGTTAATTATTACAATTAAATTAAAAATATCAACAATTATTACAAAAGCTAAAATTACAAAATACAAATGAATATTATTATAGTATTACCAATAATTACACATTATGAGTAACAATAAAAAAGCAAATTCGAAAATAAGAATATTACTTTTATTATGTTTATTCAGATAAACATCTATCATCTATAATGCTAAATTATTTGACTTTAAATATTGTTAAATTTTATTTTTCAAATATCTACCCTTGTAAATATTCTAATTGCAAAAAGAAAAATTCCGCTCGATGACAAATTTAAAAGAACTATTAGCAGAAACTAGGGCTTTATTAATACAATTACAATCAAAAAAAACATGGAGGAAAGCAATAAGTATATTTAAATATGGATTAGAGCATATTGCTAACTTTCTATTAAACAGCAAAATAAAATTAATATCTTTGAATTCTTGTCATATACTTAGTAAATTATTAGTAAATTATTTCAATAAAAAAAATGGTCGGAAAAATACCGACCATTTGAATTTATATTAAGAAACGATTTATCGCTTATAGCCCTTCTTTTTTGCGGCTTCTTCGAGTCGAGTCTGCAATTTAGATTTCTTTTGAGGTTTCTTTTTATTCTCGTGTAACTTCTTTAATAAAGCTTCGTCATCGACAAATCGACGAATAAATAATGTTTGCCCCAAGGTAAATACATTCGATAAGAAATAATAATAACTCAAACCTGCTGCATAATTATTAAAAACGAATAATAGCATCACAGGCATCATATATGTCATCATAAACTTCATTCCAGGCATTTGCTGACTCGAAGTATCCATCTGCGAACTATTCAATTTAGAAGAAAATATTAAGGCAACAGCCATTAATAAGGTAAATAAACTTATATGATCGCCATAAGCCGGAATAGCAAATGGCAAATTTAGAATTGAATCGAAAGACGATAAATCATCGGCCCATAAGAAACTTTGTTGTCGTAACTCAAACGACGAAGGAAAGAAACGGAACATGGCAAACAAAATAGGCATCTGAACTAACATCGGTAAACATCCACCTAATGGACTTACGCCTACTTTTTTATATAATGCCATTGTAGCCTGTTGCTTTTTCATGGCATCTTCTTTTTTCGGAAACTTCTTACCTATTTCGTCAATCTGGGGTTTTAAAACCCGCATTTTAGCAGTCGATAAATACGATTTATATGTAAATGGAAATAAAAATAATTTAATAAGAATAGTAAGTATTAGAATAATTAAACCATAACTAGCAATATACTTACTAAGGATATTAAATACAGGAATTACTGCAAATCTATTTACCCATCCAAAAATACCCCATCCTAAAGGAACAACCTTTTCGAAATCGTGTCCATATTTTTTTAATGTCTTATAATGATTTGGCCCCATATACATACTCATAGGAATACTAATTGACTCTGCATTTCTAATTAAAGGCATAGTTATCTCAGCATTAAAAAACTTAATATATTTATCCGAATCATCTAAACTTTTAAAGTTAATGTTTGAATTAGAAAAATAATTATCAGACATTAATATTATCGAGAAAAACTGCTGTTTAAAATCTACCCATTTTATCTTGTTAGTTATTTCTTTCTCGGCATCAGATTTTCCTCGAGCAGTAATATTAGTTACCTTGTCTTGATAAAATTTATAACTAACAGATGTGTACATATTTTCATTCTTAAATCCTTTTTCCTGCTGAGGAGAATACATCTGCCAATCGAAATCTATATCACTTCTATTAGAAACAATGTCCTCCATTCCAACAAAATTTATATCGAAATCGACCATATATGATTCAGGAGCTAATGAGTACTTATACTCTATATACTTATCGTCTCCGGCATATAAACGCATAGAAATCGATTCCGGATTTTCATCAACTATAATAGATTTTTCTTCTCGATTGGGAATAAAATACAATTCGTTTGTAACAACTTTTCTGTTTTGAGCAAAAAACTTAAATCCAAAAACAGTAGAATCTCCATCGAACAATATTAATGGACGTCCATTGTATGTTTTATACTTCTTTAATTCGGCAGAATATATTCTACCTCCTTTATTACTAATTTTTAGTTTTATCAAATCATTTTCTAAGGTAATAAACCTAACAGAATCATCTACTGCATTGGCAAAATCGCCGTACATATCTTTCAATTCTTCTTCAGATTTCTCTTTCTCAATTTTGTTAACACTAATCTTTTTTTCATTAGCATTATTTAGTTCTAATTGTTTATTACTTTCAATTAATTTCTGATTAACTAGTTCAAGAGAATCTTGCTTTATTCTGGCTTTTTCTATTTGCTCTTGTGAAGGCTCATTGATTTTGTAAAAAATTAGAAGTATAATACCAATTATTACAATACCTATAATCGATTTTTTATCCATTTTGATTTTTTATTTTCTTTATTATATTATATTTATTACATGTAAACTACTTTTCTTACTCCATTTTGTTTCGTTTATTTATTTTTTAATAATTCTTTAACAAAATTAACAAACAATGGATGTGGATTAACCACGGTGCTTTTGTACTCGGGATGAAACTGAACACCAACAAACCAACGATGCTCCGGAATTTCAATAATCTCTACCAGCTCTGCGTCTGGATTAAATCCAACAGCTTTCATTCCTGCTTTATTAAATTCTTCGATATATATATTATTAAATTCGTATCTATGTCTATGTCTCTCTGTTATAAATTCTTCTTTATATGCAGAATAAACTTTAGACTCTTTATCTAATTTACAAGAATATGCTCCTAAACGCATTGTTCCTCCTTTATCGGTAATTTCTTTTTGTTCTTCCATTATATCAATTACAGGATGTTTAGTTGTTCTACTCATCTCAGAAGAATCGGCATCGCTATAATTTAGAACATTACGAGCAAACTCAATAACAGCACATTGCATTCCAAGGCAAATTCCAAAGAAAGGGACATTATTTTCTCGCGCATATTTTGTTGCTACAATTTTCCCTTCTATTCCTCTTTGTCCAAATCCGGGAGCAACAAGAATACCATCCATTCCTTTCAATTGTTTTTTTACATTATCTTCATTAATTTTTTCAGAATGAAAACTAGTAATATTTACTTTACATTCGTTAACAGCTCCTCCATGAATTAATGATTCCATAATTGATTTATACGAATCGGGTAACTCTACATATTTACCAACTAAGGCAACATTTACAGTCTTTTTCGGATTTTTTATTCGTTTAACAAATTTTCGCCATGTCTCTAGTTTTGGATCATTATTTTTCGGAAGATTTAATTTCTCAAGAACTATTAAATCAAGTTTCTCTTCTTTCATTAATAATGGAACTTCGTATATTGTATCTACATCTATCGATTGAATAACAGACTCTAAATTTACATTACAAAATAATGCTACTTTCTTTCTTAACTCTGTATTTAAATCGTATTCTGTACGTAATACTAATACATCGGGTTGTATTCCGTTTTCTAATAAATCTTTAACAGAATGCTGTGTTGGCTTAGTTTTAAGCTCTCCCGAAGCAGCTAAATATGGCACTAAAGTTAAATGTATAAACACACTATTTGTTGCACCTAATTCAAATTTCAACTGACGAACAGCCTCTATATATGGTAGCGATTCAATATCGCCAACAGTACCTCCAATTTCGGTTATTACAACATCGTAATTATATTTATTCCCAAGTATTTTTATATCTCGTTTTATCTCGTCGGTAATATGCGGAATTACTTGAACAGTTTTGCCAAGATAATCGCCTCTTCTTTCTTTTTCAATTACCGTTTGATAAACCTTTCCGGTGGTAATATTATTATTTTGTGTTGTATGTAAATTAATAAATCGCTCGTAATGACCCAAATCAAGGTCGGTTTCAGCCCCATCTTCCGTAACATAACATTCTCCATGTTCATAAGGATTTAATGTTCCGGGATCGACATTAATATATGGATCTAACTTCTGAATTGTTACAGAATATCCTCTTGATTGCAACAATTTTGCTAAAGATGCAGATATTATTCCTTTTCCTAATGATGATGTTACTCCTCCAGTTACAAAAATGTACTTAGTTTTCGACAAAATACTCTAGTTTTAAATTATAAATATTTTTTATATCAGCTATCAAATTAAATAGATAATCATTAAAAAAGCTTCAAAAATACAAGAAAGAATAATAAACAAAAAATTTACTTTTAAATTATTTATAATACATTGTAATTTTTCGATATTAGAACGATGCTTAAAAGAATTTATTCTCCATTATCTTCAATCATAGTTATTTTTTCCTGTAAAGTTTTAATTTCTTCTTTTGCTTCAATAATTTTTTTCTTATAATCATCAAGTACAGCATTTCCATTTTTCGAGTTAGTAGAAAAATAGCCAATATTATTTTCCCAAAGAGTAATATTGCTTTCGAGTTGTTTTAACTTTTTCACAAATTTCTCTTTTTCTTGTTTCATTTTCTTATACGACTTTGGCTTATTTTGAATATTATCGAGACGAGTTTTAAATTTCAATAATTTTTTTTCAGTATCGTCAACCTTTAATTTATCGAATTGACTATTAATAACTTCTCTGAATTTAGATTGAATTTCGTCTTTCAATTTATATGGCACAAACCCTATTTCTGCCCATTCGTCTTGAAAATCTCTTAACGATGCATAATTAACCTCAACATCATTATCAAATTTGTAATTTTTAATTTTTTCTAATAGTTCTAACTTTAACTTATAGTTATTCTCGTAAACATCATCTATCTTAGAATAATATTCAGCTTTTTTATTAAAGAATGTATCACATGCAGCTCTAAAACGTTTCCAAATTTTATCTGATTCTTTTCTTGGCATAGTACCAATATTTTTCCATTCTTTTTGGTAATTAATAAAAGCAATGGTAGTTTTTTTCCACTCATCATTGTCCTGAATGCTCTCAACCTTTTCGCAAAGTTCTATTTTCTTTTGCAAATTTTTCTCTTGCCACTCTTTATTCTGAGCATAAAATTTATGTTTTTTGTCAAAAAATTTATCACAAGAGCTTCTAAAATATGCATAAATTCTATTATTATCTTTCTTGGGGGTAAACCCTATTGTACGCCATTCTTTTTGAATATCGATAATTTCTTTTGTTTTTGCTTTCCATTGTTTATGGTTGTCGATTTCGATATCAGAAATTTCATCAACTTTTTCGCATAGTTTTGTTTTCTTTTCGAGATTTTCTTTCTGCTCTTCTTTTATTCTTTTAAAATAATCCTGATGATTTTTATTTATTGTTTTTGTTAATATTTTAAATCGTTCCCATATAGCATCACGCTCTTCGTTTGGAACAGGACCAATTTCTCTCCATTGATTATGATACTTTTGTAAAATTCTAAATGCTTTTACGATTAATTTCTCGTCTAACAGTTTTTCTGCATTTTGGCATAGTTCTTTTTTTTTCTCTAAATTCTTTTTCAGATCAATATCTTTTAATTCTTTATTTATCTGAATATAATCATAAAATTTCTCTACATGGTGATGATAAGTATTCCATAAATCTTTTAAATTTTTTTGTGGTACTTGTCCAATTGCATGCCATTTTTTTTGCAACTGATGAAATTCCTTAAAAGTTTCTCCTATAGCTTCTTTTTTATTTATTAATTCTTTTATCTCTTCAATTACTTCGTTCTTCTTCTCTAGATTATTTTTCTTTTCATTGTCGAGCCCTCTATTATACTCTGCTTTTAGCTTTCTATAATTCCCATATAAAACCTTAAATTTAGTTTCATGATTATCTTCTTCGGGTTTAAATTCTTCAACAGCTCCTCCTTCTTTAAGAAAACTTTCACGTAATTCGTTATTAATTTTATTTTGTTCTTTATAAAATAATGCTTTTATATTTTCAACTTCAGTTCTAATTTTACTTACATCATCTAAAATCATCAATTTGTCAAGTTCTTCAATTAATTCTTCTCTACCAAAAGTCGAATAATCTACCGACTTATTAATTTCCTTTTCATCTTCAATTAAAGCAAGTAGTTCTTTATTCTCATTTTCCAAAACTGTATTATCTGCATCTTTAGTACCATTCTCCGAAGAAATAATCGTATTATCTTGTTCTTCTAACGAATCTTCAATATTAGGAATATCTTCGTTATTATTTTCATCAGAAGTTGATTCTAATTTGCTACTTTCAGCATTTCCTCTTTTTTCAGATTTAATATTCTCTGAAAGAATTTCTGCTTTACTATTCTCGTTCGAAACAGAGTTAGAGTTCTTTTGATTTGTAGTTTCCATTGGTATATATTTATTACTTTAAAATCAAATTTAGTAAACAAAATTAATACAATCTATTTTAAGTTTACGAAAATACTTATTTATGAACTAAAACTCAAAGTTTTTTAAAATATAAAATATATATAAAAATATAACAAACCATTAAAACTCAATGGCTCTAATGGTTTGTTACTAATTACTGAAATAAATATTTTTTTATTTCTTTAGTTAAAACTTTAATCCACATGTAATTAAGAATCTATTTCTCTTATAAGTATTAATTGATGAATTTGAATTATCTAAATACAAAAAGGTTTCATCTTTATACACAGTATGAATAGCTGCAAAATCGATAAAGAAGTGATTTTCTCTATATCCAAGTCCGGCAGAATAGGAATTTCTATGAGTTTTAACTGTTTCATCAGGTAATGATGTAGGGTTTCCATAATACGCATAACCGCCACGTAAATACATAGGACCAAATCTTGTTTCGCCACCTATTCTAATGTTATTTACGTTATTAAAGCTCTTTTTAATTATATCATTTTCGCCATAAAACATATATCCGTCTTTACCTTTCGATAATTTTGTATTTGAATAATTTACATATTCGTACTCAAAACTTAATAAACCAATTTTTTTAAATTGTAGAGCAATACTACCAATAGCTCTTATAGGTGTTTGTAGTGAATACTCGTATTTAGAATTTTCCGATTTATATAAATAAGTATCTCCATTATCGAAACTAGAATTCATTACATTATAATAATTTTCTTCGATATTATAAAAAGTTGGCAAATGTACTGCAGCTCCTAATTTCAGATATTCTACAGGTCTATATATTGCTCCTATTTTAAAATTAACTCCGGTTCCTCGAACTTCTACATTCTCGTTAAATTCTAATGAATGAAAATCGAGTATTGTAGTTTCTGTTGGTTCTATTTCGTAATGTGTTGAATATTCATTATAATTTATTCGTTGAATATTTATCCCAGCTCCTAAATATAACTTATGTGCAAAATTTGCACCTATAGTAAATACATATTCTCCAATATTTCCTTCTGTTTGAATAACTTTTCGTTGAAACAACGAATAAGTATCGGGATTCAAAACTTGTTCATCAGTTATCTGGCTCCAATATTCATTTGTTATAGTATCCTGATTTAATAAATAAGTATCCCATGCTAAACCTTCGTACGAATCTGACCATAAATTGTCATTAGCATTATTAACAAAATAATTCATAATAGAATTCTTGGTATTTGTTCCTTCCATTCGAACATTTTTATTAAAATCGTTTAAATTATTATATCCAATTCCTAGGTTAATATTAACAAATCGTGTATCGACATCATCTAATTTAAATGAAGAAACAAGACCAACATTATTAACATTTAAGTTATAATCCGTATCGTATGTTTCGGTACCTAGATAATCGGATGTAATCTTATTATAACTAACGCCTTGAGTATAAGCAAATTCCGAAGTGCTAAAAACTCCAATTCCTGCAGGATTAATACTTAAAGAAGAAAAATCTCCTCCAAGGCTACCAAATGCTCCACTCATTCCGCTAAATCGAGCCGAGCCGCTATAGAAATTTTGAGAAAACCTTAAAGCATTATCAACATATTGACCAAAAACTAATCCTGAAAGGAAAAATTGTATAAATACTATGAAGATTATTTTTTTCATAAGAGAAATATTTATTATAAAAAATTATTGTTTTACTAAAATTTTCATCACTCTGTAATCGCAATTTTACTATATCTTTCACACACAAAACGGGAATAGCATATGAAAGATATAATAAATTACATAATTTTATCTTCTACCACTTCGTCTTGTTGTTGAGCTTGATGAACTTGATGAACTTGATGAACTCTTGCTGGAAGACGATCCACTATTACTCGACCCACTATAACTTGATGAACTTCTATTAGAATTACTTCTTCTCGAATTATTTGATGTATTCGATTTAGAATAATTAGATTTTGAAGAAGAACCCCTATTATAGGTCGATCTGGTATTTGAGTTATTACTATTTGTACTTACACTTCTTCTAGGTCGTGAATATCTATTATTTGTTGTAGATGCATTTTTATTTGCATTACTATTTGCATTATTATAATTATTGGTTCTTGTTCTTCGAGTTGTATTATAAATTGAAGAACTTCCTGCCGGACGTGTGTAATTACTAGTTCGTCGTCTAACAGCATTTTCTTTAGCTATTTGAGTATTCGACAAATTATTTCTTCTAACTATATCATTCTTTTTAGTATCGGAATTTGAAACTACTCCTCTTCTAACAGTATGATTATTTATTGTATTATTATCTAAACCATCTTTTATAGTACTTGATTTTCTTCCGGCAGTAGCTGTATGCACTTCAGGAAGAGTTCTTGAATATGCATTATAATTTGAGAATCCACCAATTCCTCTTCGTCTATTAATACTTGTAGGATTATTTCTAAAATAATTATTAGTATAATAATTATCATAGCCCCAATAGTTATATGGATAACCATAATATGAAGAATATGGACTATATCCAAAATATGAATATGGACTATATCCGAAATAACTCGATGGCCATCCATAACCATAATATGGATATGAATTATATCTATACCCATATGAAAAGCCAAAACTTGATGAAATATATCTAGGTTCTACCCATACTTGTGATCCCATAATGATCATGTTATAATAATAAGGATCATAAGCCGATGCATACCAATAATCATCGGAATATAAAACACTTAAATTATTTAATCCATAATATGGATCTTGAAGTGCATTTCTTCTTTTTTCATATGCACTTTCATAATCGTCTACTAAAACTTTATCGTAAGGATTTACGTACTCGTCTTCATAAACAAGTGAATCTACATCTTGAACAGTAGTATCTTTTAATATATTATTAATCTTTTGTTCGATACTCTGATCGGAAGCAACTTCAGAATTAAGGGCTGCATTTACATTATTATTACTAACAACTACCTCATCGTTTGGCGAATTATACAAATCATCATATACATAGGATGTTTTCATAGAAGAACAAGATCCTAGGAATAATGATCCTATTAATATTATTTTAAGTATTAATTTCATAATGTACCTCCCAATTTAATGATATTAAATTTTTATTTTGTTATTTTGTATCTGCAAAAAGCATAATATTATACTATAAAACACGCAAATATTATACCAAACATGGCAAAAGGAATAACAAAAAGAGCAGATAATTACTCTCAATGGTACAACGATATTGTAACCAAAGCTGATTTAGCTGAAAACTCTGCTGTAAGAGGGTCTATGGTAATAAAACCATATGGCTATGCAATATGGGAAAAAATTCAATCGGTATTAGATAAAATGTTTAAAGACACCGGTCATTCTAATGCTTATTTTCCATTATTTATTCCGAAATCGTTTTTTTCGAAAGAGGCTAGTCATGTAGATGGTTTTGCAAAGGAATGCGCTGTAGTAACACATTACAGATTAAAAAACGATGAAAATGGCAAAGGAATCGTAGTTGACGAAGATGCTAAATTAGAAGAAGAACTTATTGTAAGACCAACTTCTGAAACAATAATATGGCATTCGTATAAAAAATGGATTCAATCGTACAGAGATTTACCACTTTTAATAAATCAATGGGCAAATGTTGTTAGATGGGAAATGCGTACACGCTTATTTCTTCGCACGTCTGAATTTTTATGGCAAGAAGGACATACTGCACATGCAACAAAACAAGAAGCAATTGAAGAAACAAAGCAAATGATGAATATTTATGCTGATTTTGCTGAAAATTGGCTTGCAATACCTGTTCGAAAAGGAACTAAATCGGATAGTGAACGATTTGCCGGAGCTCTTGAGACATATGCCATTGAAGCACTTATGCAAGATGGCAAAGCTTTACAAGCAGGAACTTCTCATTTTTTAGGACAGAATTTTGCTAAAGCTTTTGATGTAAAATTTGCCGATAAAAATGGAAAACTTGAATATGTTTGGGCTACATCATGGGGAGTATCAACAAGATTGATGGGAGCATTAATTATGGCTCATTCCGACGATAATGGACTTATTATTCCGCCAAAATTAGCTCCAATACAAGTTGTTATTGTTCCAATATACAAAAGCGATGAACAACTTCAAGCAATTTCGGAAAAAGCAAATCTCATAAAAAAACATTTACAAGATAAAGGAATTAGTGTTAAATTTGATAATAGAGATGAATTTAAACCGGGATGGAAATTTGCCGAATACGAATTAAAAGGAGTTCCTATTAGAATTGGAATAGGTCCAAGAGATTTAGAAAACAACACTTTAGAGGTTGCTAGAAGAGATACTTTATCAAAAAAAGTTATCTCTCAGAATAATATCGAAGAATATATTGAAGAACTATTAGAAAAAATTCAAGATAATATTTATCAAAAAGCTCTTTCTTTTAGAAAGGAAAATACTCATAGAGTCGACACTTATGAAGAATTTAAAGAAATATTAGAGAAAAAAGGTGGGTTTATCGAAGCTCATTGGGATGGCACAAAAGAAACCGAGCAAAAAATTAAAAAAGAAACAAAAGCAACTATTAGATGTATCCCTATTGATTCGAAAGAAGAAACAGGTATTTGTATGGTTACAGGTAAACCTTCGAAAAAAAGAGTGTTATTTGCAAAAGCATATTAATATTTAACTTATTTAAAATCTAATTATTTAATTTAATATAAATTATTTTTGTAATTCAATATTGAATCTTATTTTTGCATTCTTAAAAAAGGAAATAAAAAATTATGTTAAAAGATATTTTATCAATCGGAGGTTACAGTGGCTTATACAAATTCATCTCTCAAGGAAGAAATGGAATTATTGTTGAATCATTAGAAACAAAACAAAGAATGAATGCAAATACTACTGCAAAAATTAGTGCATTAGAAGACATTGCAATATTTACATACGAAGAAGATATTCCATTAAAAGATGTATTAAAAAAAATATATGATAAAGAAAATGGAAAAGAAGCAATAAATCACAAATCTTCGGCAAACGAATTAAAATCTTATATGTCGGAAGTATTACCGGAATATGACGAAGACAGAGTTTATGTTTCTGACATTAAAAAACTTGTGAATTGGTATAATATTCTTCAGAAATTTGAATTATTAGATTTTTCTAAAGAAACTAAAGAAACTGAAGAAACTGAAGAAGCTAAAGAAACTGAAGAGAAAAAAGACTTATAAAAAAAGATAATACATTAAACAAAAAACTTCTTTCAAAGTATGTTTGAAAGAAGTTTTCTTTTTTATGTCTCTACCCTAGAAAATGTATAAATTTTAAAATGGGGTTATTATTTTTTATCGAAATATTTACTAATTTTCTTTATAAGTAAATTAATATCTATAGGCTTACTTATATAATCGTTACACCCCATACTTAAGGCTTTTTGCCAATCTCCTTCCATTGTATTTGCTGTTTGAGCAATTATTGGAATATCAGGATTAAATTTTCTGATTTTTTTAGTCAATTCATATCCATTGATTTCGGGCAACCGAATATCTATTAAAATCAGATCTATTTTCTTATTTACTTTACACATTTCTAAAGCAGTGTTCCCTTTCTCTATCCACAATAAATTTACCTTAACTTTTTCTAAGGCCGCTTCAATAAATATATAACTAGGATAATCATCTTCTACCAATAAAATAGTTTTATCAGACCAATCAATATCATTTACTACTATTTTTGCTTTTTGTTCTTCAAGCATTATAACTGACTTATACGGTACGGTAAAACTAAATACCGACCCATTACCCAATGTCGACTCTACAGAAACTTTACCACCCATTAATTCTACAAGTTGCTTTGATATACTCAAGCCTAATCCTGTTCCTCCATATTTTCTAGTATTTTCACTATCGCCTCGCATAAACCTCTGAAAAATAACTTCTGTATGCTCTTCGGCTATACCAATTCCCGTATCTCTAACACTAAATTCTATAGTATTTTCTTTATAATTAATATTATATCCAAAACTAACACTTCCTTTTGTTGTAAATTTGAAAGCATTATCTAAAAGATTTATTAAAATCTGAAATAATCGATTCTTATCGGCTAGAATTTCGCTTTTATTATCCTGCAAACTAGTATAACAACCAAATTCTATCTCGGAATTTATTTTATTAGAATTATATTTTTTAAAAAAACTAGATATCGAATAAATTAATTCGTTCAAATTAAATTTCGAATTATTAATATTTAATTGGCCTGCTTCAATCTTCGATAAATCAATAATATCGTTAATAATATTTAACAATTGTTTACTATTATCGTAAATAAGATTTAAATATCTTTTTGCTTTTTCTTCTGGCTGTTTTTTACGTAACAACAACTGAGTAAAACCTAATACTCCATTCATAGGAGTACGTATTTCGTGCGACATATTAGTAAGAAAAGCAGATTTTAGTTTATCTGCATTTTCTTTCGCTACTATTAAATCGCTCTCAATTTTCTGACGATATAAAGCTATTGATGCTTGATACAGTAATTGTTTTATTGCTATTATATTTTCAATTTCTTTTTTATCTTTTGGCAATATCGCAATACTTCCAAAAAGCTCGTTTTTAAGCGACAATCCTGCATAATAAACTTTTTTTACTCTTAAAGATTCTATTATAGCTTTAAAACTTAACATCTCGTTATCGCCAAAATCAACATTAAAATATTTCGAATCTATAACATTAACCTTTCCATCGTATAAATTTATTTCAGATAACAACTTGTTTGGTAAAATAATTTTTTTACCTTCTATTTCTTTCAGATTATCACAACCTGTTACTGATTTTATTTTCAGAGCATTTGAATTCTCAGTATAATATTTACTCAAAATAATAACACTATCAGGAAATAGAGATGAAAATTTCTCGAGAATAAAATCAAAAATATCGTCGAGAGATATTAATTGAAGAAACGATAAAGCTGCATTAAAAAGAAAATTCAAATTTTCTTTTGATTTTACACTTTTTGAAATATCTCTTGTTCCAAATATTGCTCCATATATATTCCCTTCTTCATCAATTAATGAATTCCCTGTGCTTTCTAACCACCTATAATTACCACTACTATCTTTAAATTGATATTCAATTATTCCTGATTTCTTATTCTTAAGTTTCTCTATAAATTCTTTATTAACTAAATTTCTATCTTTAGGATGAATAAAATCAAAAATATTACACCCTAAGAATTCAGCAGATTTATACCCAAGATTCTTTTCATAAGACGGATTTGCATACGTTATATTACCATTAGAATCAGTAATACAAATCATATCGAGCATATTATTAGATATATTTGCAAAAAACTCCTTACTTTCTTTTAGGTCTTTTTCTGTTTTTTTTAATTCTGTAATATCTATTAACATCCCTAATATTGCATTTTTATTTGTTTTTGAGTCTTTATAAATGATTTTATTTACAATAAAACATTTATCTTTCCCTTGAAAATTTAAAATCTCTTTCTCATAACACTGCTTAGTTTCTCCGGCAAACATATCAGCATCTTTCTTTGCAAAATAATTTGCCTCATCTTCAACAATAATATCTAATACGGAAAAGCCTATAATTTGATTTTTCTTTAGATTAACAAACTCAGCAAAAGCATTATTGCAATTTGTATATATTCCATCGGGATTTTTTGTAAATATTGGGATAGAAACTTTATCGAAAATATTCTCTAAAGTTTTTTTGCTATCGGTAAGTTCATTTTCGTAAGCAATTTTCTCTTCAAGTTTTTTCTTAAGAAAAATATTCTCTTTTTCTAACTCCTCAATTTTCTTATTTAATTCAATATATTTAACATCATTTATCATTACACCATCAACTTCTATTCTTTTAAAACTTTTTATTTGAATAATTCAAATAAAAATAGTAAAAATAATCACACAAAATATTTACTAATCAAATTGTTTTGCTTCTTCCCAAATAACATTCATTTCGTCGAGACTCATTGATTTTAACGAAATTCCTTTCTTAATTGTGTTTTTCTCGAGATAATTAAATCTTTTTATAAACTTTTTATTTGTTCTTTCTAGGGCACTTTCCGGATCAACATCATATAATCGAGCAGCATTAATAACCGAAAATAACAAATCGCCAAACTCTGCTTCTATCTTATTTTTATTAAACGAATCAATTTCTGTTTTTAATTCATCTAGCTCTTCAAAAACTTTATCCCAAATTTGATGTTTCTTTTCCCAATCGAAACCTACTCCTCTGACTTTTTGCTGAATTCTATTTGCCTTAACTAAAGCAGGTAACGCCGAAGGAACACCAGACAAAACACTTTTACCCCCTCCCTTTTTACTTATTTTTAGTTTTTCCCAATTTTCTTCAACTTCTTTATCATCTTTAACACTAATATTTCCAAATACATGTGGATGACGAAATACTAATTTATCACAAATCCCATTAATAACATCAGTAATATCAAACAATTTCTTTTCTGAAGCTATTTTCGAATAAAAAACAATATGAAGCAAAACATCTCCCAATTCTTTCTTTATTTCGGAAAAATCGTTTTCACTAATTGCTTCGACTAATTCGTAAACTTCTTCAATAGTAAGACTTCTAAGACTTTTTATTGTTTGCTTTTTATCCCATGGACATTTCTCTCTTAACTCGTCCATAATATTTAACAATCTTTCGAAAGCAATTAATTCATCTTTCATACTTTTTTATTATAAAAATTTATTCTTATGGTAGAATTTGTATCAATATTAAGCAATTGAGCTAAATTGCCTCCATTAATTGCTATCTCGAGCAAATTTGCCGAATTAAACAAAGCTAGCAATTCTCCTTGACTCGTTTCTTGATATGTTTTGTTAATTTTATTAATAAGATATTTATTGCTTTGCACAAAAATACTGAACTGTCGCTCCTGTCCTATTCTATAAAAAAGTTCGCTAGATACATTTGTTATGGCATTCATAAACGAATCGACATAAATTATCCTACCTGAAATTTGAGAATCGTCAATAGTAGCCCTATATGGAACATATCTTTTATAGTCCGACACCTTTTCTCCGACAAGTTCCAAATCTGCATTTTGAACTAAACTACAAGCAGGCTTTACCAAAACAGAAAGTGTTGGAAAAGTAGTTATTTCATTTTCTATATTAATTTTATATATTAATTCTGCCTTATCCTTAAAAAGCAGACTAAATATTCCATTATCGGCACTTAAAAAAAATTGATCGTTATACTTAACAGCTAAATATTTATTTTCAGAATCGCTTTCCGACTTAACTCCAATAATATGCACACTCCCTTTAGGGAAATATTTATAACTATTACTTAATACAAAGGCTGCTTGCGCAATATTAAACGGCAAAATATTATGTGTAATATCAACAACATTAACCAAATTAACAGCACTATATATTGAACCTTTTACCGCTCCCACATAAAAATCATCTTTACTCCAGTCGCTTGTTAATGTAATTATTGGCATATATTTTTAAAATCCTTTAATTTTCAATAAATGTTAATAAAAAATGATTTTTTTATTTTTTTCAATGTTCAAAATAAAGTAAAAATGTAACTTTGGGGTTTAACAAATCAAGGATAAACAAATTTACTTTTGTGATTCAAAAATAAACAATATTTAGTAAATAATATATGTTAAACAAAATAATATATTTAGAAGGAATCGATCCAATAAATATTTATGGGATAAACAATATTCGTTTAGAAGAAATTAAACAAATATTTCCAAAATTGCAAATAATTGCTCGCGACATTGAGATTAAAGTAAAAGGTACAGATAAAGATATTACATCTCTCGAAGATAAAATTCAATTATTAACAGATTACTTTCAGAAATTTAATACAATTAACGATGATGAATTTGATGAATTATTAAAAACTGATGGTTTTAATTTATTATCGAAAAAAGAATCGAAAGATGGAGCAATATTATACAGCAATAATGGGAAACCAATAAAAGCACGAACAATAAATCAGCAAAAATTTGTTGAAGCCTATAATAACCACGATTTGGTTTTTGCTATTGGTCCTGCCGGTTCAGGCAAAACATATACTGCCATTGCTCTTGCAGTAAGAGCTTTCAAAAATAGAGAAGTAAAGAAAATTATTTTAACACGTCCGGCTGTTGAAGCCGGTGAGAATCTGGGATTTTTACCCGGTGACTTAAAAGAAAAACTCGACCCATATTTGCGACCTTTATACGATGCATTATTAGATATGGTGCATCCTCGAAAATTAGAAGAACTAATTGATGAAGATTTTATTGAAATTGCACCACTAGCATATATGCGAGGACGCACATTAGAAAATGCATTTGTAATTCTCGACGAGGCACAAAACACAACCACCAAACAAATTAAGATGTTTTTAACACGTATGGGGAAAAATTCTAAATTTATTATTACAGGAGATATTACACAAATAGATTTACCAACACATACAAAATCGGGTCTTATACAATCATCCGAAATTTTAAAAGACATAAAAGGAATCTCATTTATAAAATTTGACGAAAGAGACATTATAAGACATAATTTAGTAAAACATATAGTTAAAGCATATAATAAAAATACTTAATCTTAAAAAAAAATTATGAACCAAGCTTTAGTTAAAACAGATTTTAATTTACCTAATCAAACAAAAGTATATAAAGGTAAGGTCCGTGATGTATATACAATTAACAACAACTATATAATTATGGTTGTTAGCGATAGAATTTCTGCTTTTGATGTAATCCTTCCGAAAGGAATACCTTACAAAGGTCAAGTTTTAAACCAAATTGCTGATAAATTTCTCGATGCAACAACCGATATTGTTCCAAATTGGAAAATAGCAACTCCCGATCCAAACGTAATGTTTGGTCATTTAGCCGAGCCATTTAAAGTAGAAATGGTTGTTCGTGGATATCTTACAGGACATGCCTGGAGAGAATATAAAGAAGGGAAACGTGAAATATGCGGCATTGCACTTCCCGAAGGAATGAAAGAACATCAGAAATTTGAAAAACCAATTATCACTCCTACAACAAAAGCCGACATTGGACACGATGAAGATATCTCGAAAGAAGAGATTATTAAACAAGGACTTGTTTCGATAGAAGATTACGAAAAACTTGAAGATTATACTCTTCAATTATTCGAAAGAGGAACACAAATTGCCACCGAAAAAGGTTTAATTTTAGTTGACACAAAATACGAATTTGGCAAAAAAGGGAACAAAATATATCTTATCGACGAAATTCATACTCCTGACTCTTCTCGCTATTTTTATCTGGAGGGTTACGAAAAACGATTCAATAATAACGAACCACAAAAACAATTATCGAAAGAATTTGTTCGTGAATGGTTAATCGAAAATAATTTCCAAGGAAAAGAAGGACAAGAAATTCCTGAGATAAACAAAGAATTCATTAATCAAGTATCTGATAGATATATTGAACTATACGAAAAAATTACAGGAGATAAATTTGTAAAAGAATCGGTAGAAAATATTAGCGATAGAATCGAAGATAATATTACAAATTTTTTAAAAAATATGTAAATCCATAAGACATAGTTCGGATTTATTTATAAACAAATAAAAGCACTTTTTATTATATTAATATAAGCCTTTTTCGTTTGCATAACATAAAACAAGGGAGTTAATTACTCCCTTATTTTATTTATATTTGTCGGCTCAAATGAAAAATAATTCAAACATATTATCATTACCAATAGTCTTTAAAAAATGGACAGGGAAAAGCTATGCAATATTCTCTTCACTTGGCATGATTATTAAGATTGGACATCTTTCTATTGATACAAGTAATCAAGCTATTAAAAAAGCTAACTCGTCGGAATGTATATTGAATTTTTCATCGAATGGAAATACAAATAACATAATTCAACTATTTTCTGATGAAATAACATTACTATTATTATTGCCACTTTTATCGATTATTGATACAATTAGCACTATATTTTTATCTTTTATTTCGGCTAATAACGATAAGATAAATCATGCAAATAAAATTATATTAAACTTAAAATATAAACACGTTTATTCAAACCCTGTCGCAAATAACAATGTTATTTCGACAGGGTTTTTTATGTAAAAATTTTAATTAATGAAAAAAGACGAAATTATAAATCTCGAGAAAAAAATTATTGTCGGAAATAAAATAAATTTTGACGAAGCTTTAAAACTCTCAACAACAAAACACAAATACACATTATATAATTCGGCAAATAATATAAGGAAACACTTCTGCAGCAATAAATTTGAACTATGCTCTATAACAAATGCCAAATCGGGTTTATGTTCAGAAGATTGTAAATGGTGCAGCCAATCGGCACATAACAATTCCCAAATTGATATATATAAGATTATCGATTCTGAGATTGCTGTTGAACATGCAACAAGAAGCGTTAACTGCAAAGTAAGTAAACATTCTCTAGTTACTAGTGGTAGAAAAGTAAATAATACCGATTTAGAATCGCTAATAAATATTTACGATAAAATTAAACAAAACACTAATATTGGTTTATGCGCTTCGATGGGTTTATTAAACAAAGAACAATTAATTGAACTAAAAAATGCCGGTGTAGAAAACTATCATTGTAATTTAGAGACAGCACCATCGCATTTCAGAAATCTTTGCACTACACATACAATAGACGAAAAGATAGAAACCTTAAAATTGGCTCAAGAAATAGGTTTAAATACTTGTTCGGGTGGAATTATTGGAATGGGCGAAACATTCAAACAACGAATAGAACTAGCATTTACTTTGCGTGATTTGAATATAAAATCTATTCCAATAAATATTTTAAATCCTATAAAAGGAACTAAGCTTTATGGTATAAAACAAATTAGCGAAGAAGAAGTACTCACATCTATTGCACTTTTCCGATTTATAAATCCCGATGCCATGTTACGTTTTGCAGGTGGACGATTATTAATTCAAGACTATCAACATAAAGCACTAAAAGCCGGAATTAATGCGTCGATAGTTGGAGATTTACTAACAACATTAGGTAGTACTGTAAAAGATGATATTAAAAATTTTGAAGACGCAGGGTTTTCAATTTAAATATTAATTATTTGACTTTTGAAATAAAAATTATGAACACTACAGATATACTCGAATACGACAAACAACATATATGGCATCCATATACATCAACAATTAATCCATTACCATGCTACCAAGTAAAAAGAGCTAATGGTGTATATCTGGAATTGGCTAATGGTAAAAAAATTATCGACGGTATGTCGAGCTGGTGGTCAGCCATTCACGGATATAATAACAAAGTGTTAAATGATGCTGCAAAAAATCAGATAGATAATATGTCGCATGTAATGTTTGGTGGCATAACTCACGAACCGGCAGTTAATTTAGCAAAGAAACTAATAGATATTACACCTTCGAATTTACAGAAAGTCTTTTTCTCCGATTCGGGTTCTGTAGCAGTAGAAGTGGCAATGAAAATGGCACTCCAATATTGGCATTCATTAAAAAACCAATCGAAAAAAGAGTTCCTATCTCTGCGTAAGGGCTATCATGGTGATACTTGGCATGCTATGTCGGTATGCGACCCCGAAACAGGAATGCATCAAATATTTAAAGGAGCACTTCCTGAACAAAATTTTGCTCAATCTCCAAAATGTGGTTTTTACGATAAATATGATAATAATGACATAAAATCGTTGAAAAAAATTATTGAAAAAAAACATAAAAAAATTGCAGCAATAATTTTAGAACCAATAGTACAAGGCGCCGGAGGGATGCACTTTTATCATCCACAATATCTTGTCGAAGTAAAACAATTATGCGATGAATATAATATTCTACTTATTGCCGATGAAATAGCAACAGGATTTGGACGTACAGGCAAACTCTTTGCATGCAATCATGCTAATATCGAACCCGACATTATGTGCGTTGGGAAAGCTCTAACAGGAGGCTACTTAACATTAGCTGCAACACTTGCAAGTAATAAAATTGCAGATATAATATCGACAGGTAAGCCCGGAGTTTTTATGCATGGGCCTACTTTTATGGGCAATCCATTGGCTTGCTCTATTGCTTTAGCAAATATAAATCTGTTATTATCGTACAACTGGGAAGAGAAAATAAAAAGCATTGAAAAACAATTAAAAGATAATTTATCTGATGCAAAAAAATACGATAATGTGGCTGATGTACGTGTTTTGGGTGCTATTGGAGTTATTGAGATGAAACATAATGTAAATATGGGAAAAATTCAAAAAGAATTTATCGACCATGGCATATGGGTACGTCCTTTCGGTAAGCTGGTTTATATTATGCCACCATATATTATTAGCCCAAAAGAACTAAAGACATTAACCCAATCATTATTAAAAGTTGTGAAAAATAATTAGTCCTTATGTATAAATATTATTCTGAAATACTAAATACATTAAAAATAAATTCTAATTACAGAAGCTTACGACAATCTTCTGATGATGGGGATTTAATAAATTTTTCGTCTAACGATTATCTTGGTTTAGCATCGAACAAAGAATTAAAAAGAGAATTTATTGAAAACTCTGATTTCTTCAATTTGAATTTCAGTTCTTCCTCATCTCGGTTACTAACCGGAAATCATAAAGAATATCAGAAACTTGAAAATAATTTAGCAAATCTATATCAGCGTGAAGCATGTCTTGTTTTCAATAGCGGTTATCATGCAAATGTTGGAATATTACCGGCATTATGTGGAAAGAACGATTTAATATTAGCCGACAAATCTGTTCATGCCAGTATTATTGACGGATTAAAATTGTGCAATTCCGAAACAAAACGATACAATCATAAAGATTACGAACATCTTATTCGATTACTCGAGAAATATTCGAAAAGAAAAGAAAAGATTTTTATTATCAGCGAAAGCATTTTTAGCATGGATGGAGATATTACTGATATAAAACGGTTAGTTGAGATAAAAAATAAGTATAATGCAATACTGTATTTAGACGAAGCTCATGCGGTTGGAGCTCGCGGAAACAACGGATTGGGCTATGCCGAAGAATTATCGTTAATAAGCGATATCGATATTATTGTCGGTACTTTTGGTAAAGCTTTAGCATCGCAAGGTGCATTTGCAATTTGTAATGATGTGATAAAAAAATATTTAATTAACACATCGCGTAGTCTGATTTACACAACAGCTCTACCACCGATAAATGTTGCATGGACAAATTTTATTATTAATAAATTACCTGGTTTTTCGGAAGAAAGAAAACGCTTAAAAGAATACACTAAAACCTTTTGTGCAAACTTAAACATCGAAACTCACGAAAGTAATATTATCCCTATTATTTTAGGAGAGAATGATATTGCAATACAATTTGCAGAAGAATTACAAAACCAAGGTTTCTTTGTATTACCCATAAGGCATCCTACTGTACCAAAAGGAACAGCACGACTACGGTTCTCGATAAAAGCCGATTTGCAGAATACCGACATTATTAATATTACAAATGCAATTAATAATATAAAACAAGAACACAATATTTTATGAACATAACTTGGATAAATAAAAACTCTGCTAAGAAATTAATTCTTTTCTTCAATGGTTGGGGAATGGATAAAAATATAGTACAACACATTAAGCCCTTGGGCTACGACATTTGTATGTTTAATAACTATACCGATATAAAATATTTTGATAATAATTACGATAGTTACGATAAGATATATGTTATTGCGTGGTCGCTTGGAGTATGGGCTGCAGAACGAATTATTAATAACGTAGAAATAAAAATAGAGAAAAGCATTGCCATAAACGGAACCTCATTACCTATCGATAATATGTACGGTATTCCAAAAAATATATTTGAAGGAACAGCAAATAATTGGAATGATAAAAATAAACAGAAATTTTGGCTACGTATGTTCAGTGGAAAAACATGTCTTAACGATTTTTCCGATTGCCTTCCAAAAAGAGAATCGGCAGACCAGAAGAACGAAATATTATATTTAACGGACAAAATTCTAAAACACGAATCTATAACTACATTTAATTGGGATACAGCTATTTGCGGAGAAAAAGACCAGATATTCACAATTAAAAATCAAAAGCAATTTTGGGTACAAAAAGCAAAAACGAAATTATTAATTACAAATATTCCACATTTTCCATTTACACAAACAGAAACTTGGGATGACATTATTAATGAGAAATTTTAATCGCAAAAATTATAATTTATTATGGTTGATAAAGAAAGGGTGAAAAATTGTTTTCGTAAAAGTGTAAGCACTTACAATACAAATGCTACTGTTCAGGAAAAAATATGCAGTAATTTTATTTTCGAACTCAAAAAATATTCTATAAAAACTAAAAAAGTTCTTGAAATAGGATGTGGAACAGGATTTCTTACACGCGATTTTATTAATAATTTTTCTCCAACAGAATATCTTATTAACGATATTGTTGAAGAAAATATTGAAAATATCAAATCTATTTTCGATAAAAGAAAATTCTCAAATTGGGTATTTCTTGGCGGAGATGCTGAAAATATTAATTTTGAGAATAACTTAGATTTAATTATCTCTACATCAACTTTTCAATGGTTCAATAACTTTGAAACATTCATTAATAAAACATATAATTTATTAGCTCCCGGCGGCATATTAGCTTTTACAACTTTTGGCCCTAAGAATTTGAAAGAAATACGCGCAACAACTAATAGCGGATTAGAATATCTATCGATTGAGCAAATAAACAAAATAGTATCGAAAAATTTTCAGGTAAAAAATATTTTTGAAGAGAATCATGTATTAACTTTCTCGGAGCCAATACAGATACTTAAACATATGAAATTTACCGGAGTAAACGGCAATTCTAATAAAAAATGGAAAGCATCAGATTTAAAAACATTCGATTATAAATATCGTGAATTAAATAATACACAAACCAAATTTGAATTGAGCTATAATCCAATATATATTATTGCACAAAAAACATATACATCATAACAATGGAAAAAACATATTTTATTAGCGGAATAGATACCGATTGCGGAAAAACAATTGCTACCGGCTTAATAGCGAAGTATTTATTAAGCATAAACAAAAATATTATTACCCAAAAACTAGTACAAACAGGGACTAGTGGTATTGCAGACGATATTATTACTCACCGCAAAATAATGAATAAAATATTATTTGCCGAAGATAAAAACAAAATTACTTGCCCCTATGTATTTAAACTTCCTGCCTCGCCACATCTCTCGGCTAAACTCGAAAATACAGAAATAGACTGTTCTATTATCGATAGAAACACAAAAATTTTAAACGATAATTTCGACACGGTATTGCTCGAAGGAGCCGGAGGATTACATGTTCCCATCAACAACAAAGTAAATATTATAGATTTTATTGAAGAACACAATTACCCGCTTATTTTAGTAACTTCTCCTAAATTAGGCAGTATAAATCACACTTTAATGAGTTTGGAAATTTGTTATAAGCGAAAAATAAAATTAGCAGGATTAATATATAATAATCATCCTGCTAACAATTCATTTATTCAAAAAGATACTTTAGAAGTAATAGGTAAATTTCTCAGGAAACATTTTCCTCGAGTTCCATTAATAGAAGTTCCAAAATTAGAAAATAATAAATATCCCATAATTGATTTTTCGGAATTAGTAATAACCTGAGTTAATAAACTAAAATCTAATTCCTACAGAAATAGTTAAACCATTCGAGTAAATTGGTTTTGCAGGCAGCTTATCAGCAATTGCCGACCCCATGCTTCCTATCTCGATATAATATGATGGTACTCTTATATCTTTTCCCGACATATAAAATTCGAATCCGAACAATCCGTAACCACCAAAAACAAAATTTTTATCGGAAAACGCAGAGTTTGGAAATATACCCATAATTCCTCCTTCGCCATATAAACGAATTGAATTCGCTATAAAACCACCGACTCCTATCAATCCTAGTTGAACATTTTCATATCCGGTCCAGGTATATTCTGTTCCTGAAATCGGAATATGTTCTAACCATTGATAGTTAGCTTTTAAACGAACAGCCATACGATTATGCCAAAAATACGAACTCGTAATATTCAAACCAAGTCCAAAATCGTCTTGGTATTGATTTAAATTAAAGCCATAAGAAAAATATGAAGCTCTCTTTTCGAAACCATCATCTGTTTGAGCATTTGCAATATTAGAAACAAAAATAAATATTATTAGAATTACATATTTAATTTTCATAATTTTAACTTTTTAAAAATTCGTTTATAAAAAATAATAAACCTTTAATCGTCGAGATGCAAATAACCTTTTAAAGAATTTACATATTTTTCGAATGCAGCAATTCCTTTTTTAGTAATGCTACAACTGGTAATTGGTTTTTTCCCTTTAAAGAATTTCTCTATAGATATATAACCCGCCTCTTCTAATTTGTTGAGCTGCACACTTAAATTGCCCGAACTTGCTTTTGTTTTTTCTCGTAAAAAAACAAACTCTGCACTTTCTAGATTAACCAACAATGATATTATAGACAATCTAAGTTGCGAATGTAATAATGGATCTAATTTTTTTAACATTTTTTTATAGTTTGCTATATGGATTGTTCAATTTCTTTGAAATTAACTTTCATACTTGTGTTTGCTTTATTTTTTCAATAAAATCGGCATTACTTATAGGTTTTGTTTATAAAAACTATTCGATTTTTGTATGATATCCTTTTGTAATAATGCCTTTCCAATAAGGTTTTTCGTCTGCTCCAACAATCATACTAATATAAACAAATCGTTTATTAACCAGACTCGACAATAGCTCTCTAAAATCTGTAATTGTAAATGTCATTTGCGGTTGATTTTCGCAGGCCGGATATACATATCTCCAAATTGACATTTCAGTAATAGTCTCTGTAAAAATCTTTTGGTAAACAATTACTCCATTTTCATTATCAATAGTTTTTAAAAATGGTTTATTCTTATCTCCGCCTTTCATTCCTGTAATAATAATTCCACAAACTATTTTTTGTGGTTGATTTTCAAAAGCAGGATAGGTATCAGTTCTTTTTCCAACAATAAAAATATCGTTGTTTTCAATATTTCTATAGCAAATAGAATCATAAATAATTACATTATTATATGGTCTCATTTTTTTTGTTTCCTTATCGTATCCCTGAAAAGGACCTTCCCAAATACCAACAAATGAGTTATATTCATCTATACACGGAATTACTTCACATTCAATAGAACTATCATTTAAACCATAAAATAATGAACCATCAATAATAGTTGTATGTTGTGCATTTAATAAGCTTAGCGATAAAGTTAGCTTAAGAAAAATAATTAATTTCAAATTTTTCATTCTGTTTTTTTTTTAATTTTATTAACTATTTGCTTTGTATTTTAAATAATACCCAGGTATTAAATAACCAATAAACATAGTAATAGGAATAGCTAGCAGTTGCATTTCGTACGACAAATTAAATATTACTATAGATGAAACAAAAATAAATATACCACCTAAAATTATAGGTTTATATTTTAAAACTATTCCTGAAATAAATGTAGCATTAGCTGCAAATAAGAAAATTAATGGTGTTATCTGATAATTAATACTCTTCATAAAAAATATTAGCACAAAATAACATGCAAGAAAAGCATACCACACATAAATATGTATTCTCGCGAAATGACTTATCACTTTTTTCCTTTTTCCTTGAATTACACCAACTACAGCAGAAACAATTATTCCGATTAGTACAACAGACCATGAAATATACGGATACTGACAATCAGAAAATTTAAATAACAGATAATGACCTAAGCCTCCGGCAAATATTATCCATCCCCACAATAAGAAATAAAAACTTGCATCTTTAAAACTTGCCCTAGTATTAGAAATCATCTCGTTTATAATTTCTAAGCTTTTTTCGGGACTTAAATTATTTTCATTTTCCATAACAATATAATTTAATTTATTAACACCTTGCAAATATAAAGTAGTTTATTTTATAAACCTAATGAAAACACTAATTATTTTTCACTCTAAATATATTTACTAATTATACATTGATTTTATACTATATAATTTTAAATTATGTTAATTTTGTGTTAAAATTTTAAACAACAA
>Ga0190306_1000038_pt1 | contig 55341 bp, 53 predicted proteins | sample 48700734_MG_FD_161657 | JGI IMG/M metagenome (GOLD analysis project Ga0190306, IMG submission 161657) | Hydrothermal vent sediment bacterial communities from Southern Trench, Guaymas Basin, Mexico - 4870-07-3-4_MG | ecosystem: Environmental > Aquatic > Marine > Hydrothermal vents > Sediment ... | reverse complement strand
ATTATTTGTAATAAACAAATTTTGCATTTACTTTAGTTACATTGCAGGAAGCGTGCCATGTCGTAAAAGTGTGGAATTATATATGTATAAATTAAATAGAGCTAAAAGTAATAATAATTTTTGTACCAGGATAAACTACAGCAACTTCTCCAGGTAATTTTTCCAGATTAAATCCATCTCCCAGGTGTTTCACTGCATTCTCATATATTTCAGCAAAATTAGTGGGCGAACTCAAATCTACATGATAGACAGATGGATTTCGCTTAGGGAACTTACTTTCAAACCACCTTTCGTATATTTCCCAGCGTTTTTTGTTATAGTTACAAAGTAGAACCACATCGGTGTATTTTCTCTCTCTTACTGCCTGAGCAATTGGAGCATATCCACTGTCCTATTCTGAGGCTTAGAGATCTGTATTACCAATCCATATAGGCAGAGGAAAATCAGATACTAAAGAATAGACAGCTAATTAAGGTTCTAACAATCCATAAGATCCAGGTATCAGATTAATCCAAGCCTATAATTTATTAGTTAATGGAATCCTGAAAGAATTCCCATGCTTCAGCATCTGTAAAACCTTCATGAACAATCTTTCGTATTGAATATGCCATTTCAAGACTATGTTCAGACTGAAATATGTTTCTTCCCATATCAAGGCCTGCTGCTCCGCCTGCAATGGACTTATATGCCAGAGCAAGAGCTTCTCTTTCGGGAAGTTTTTTACCCCCGGCAACAACTATTGGTACAGGGCAAGCCGCTACAACTTCCTCAAAATTGTCGCAGTAATAGGTTTTAATAATATTCGCTCCCATTTCAGCTACTATTCTTGTAGCAAGCTTGAAAAACCGGTCAGTTCGTTCCATATCTTTTCCAACTGCAACAACCCCAAGTACAGGTATACTGTATCGAAGACCTGCATTTATACACTTTGAAAGATTTTCGATACTTGACAGTTGACCATCTGCTCCTATAAAAGTTTGTACTGCAAGACAATCAGCATTCAAGCGAATGGAATCTTCAATATCCACGGCTATAATCTCATGACTTAAATCATCATTTAACATGGATGAGCCGGAAGTTACTCTAAGAGCAATAGCTTTTCTGGATTCTGCAGGTATACAGGATCTGATAGCCCCACGGGTTCCCATCAACACATCAATAGCAGGCATCAGTTTGGGTACAACCAGGTCAAGACGTTCCAGACCAGCGGTAGATCCCATAAAATAACCATGATCAAAAGCAAACATTACTGTCTTTCCGCTTTTAGGATCGAAAATGTTGGACAAATGCTTTTTCATTCCCCAATCAAGACTGCCGGCACCCTTTACATAAAACGATTTTTTATTAGCAAAAGGCACATCCACTTCATAGACCTTGGCAACCTTCAATCCATCTTTATCGGCCATAATTTCCTCCATATAAAACAAAATGGCTGTTGTAAACCAACAGCCATTCCTCTAAAATTTAATGTACTTAAAAATTGTAATTATCCATGTTTTCGAGAGTAAAAACAGCACGTTCGGGAAGCAGTACAACACCGGAATCATCTGCAGTATATGCATTGGCATCGAGTACTGTATTAGGGAGTACTTCAACAACTCCAATATCAGGAACATCAATCTTGTCACCAACTTTGATGGCATTTCCACTTGCAAGATAATAAGCAAGATAGCAGCCTAAAGCACCCTGGATCTGATTATCCCAGAGTCCCCAACGTGCAAGAACACCAGCTCTTGCGTAGTCTTTCATAGAATTAGGAGTAGCAAAACCAGTGATGGAAACATCATCTTTACCCATCTTTAAATTCTGAGCAGCCTGTGCCTGACCTGGAAGGGCAGTTGAGTCATTGCAGATTATACCATCTATGTCAGGATGAGCTGTTAGAATAGCTTCACCTACAGTTATAGCCTTTTCTGCATCCTGTTCTGAATAATAGTTACTTGGATTTACATTAATCCAGTTAGGAAAAGTTTTCTTTATATAAGACTCGCCAGCAACCTGCCATGAGTTCTGGTCAGTAACTGTAGCCTGTGAATAATGCCATGCATACTTTATTGCATCTTTAGAAGGATCCTTGCCTCTCTCCTTAAGAGAATCAACAAGCATATCAACAAGCATTTTTCCCAAAATATCAGGTGTTCCCTGTGAAACCATAACTGTACGTGCATCACCAGCAACATCAGAGTCCCATGTAACAGTTTTAACACCTGCTTTCATTGCATCCTTCATGATGTCATTAAGACCACTGGCATCCAGAGCGGAAACACAAACAGCATCTGCACCGCTGTTGATTGCATTGTCAATAATAGTAACCTGATTTGCAACTGAAGCTTCCGGATTACCATCATATTTAACAGTAAATCCATGTTTTGCAGCATAAGCCTGTGCTCCGTCGTTGGCAACCTCAAAAAAGGCATTACCTGTGAGTTTTGGTACAAATACTACGGTAATCCCATTTTTATCGGCCGAAGTAACTTCCTTTCCACCACCAGCAAAAACCATGGTAGCAGCCATTAGTAACACCAGTAATACGATTAGTGTTTTTTTCATTCTTTCCTCCTGTATATTTCCATGATTGATATATCAATCATTAGATTACTTTGTTAATACCCGCTTAGAGGAAAATATTCCTTTAAGCTTTTTATTAAATTTACCAATACGTTGATTGGAACCGGCAAAACGGATTGCAACAGCAATGACAAGAAGAATACCCACAGGAATATCCAGATACTGGGTATTAACATCGGCCATGGAAAGTCCGAACCGCAACATTCCAATTACTACTGCAGCCAGAGCTGTTCCAATTACTCCTCCCGTGCCTCCAAGGTTTGAAGTTCCACCAAGAACAACTGCTGTAATTACCGGAAGAGTAATCTCCTTTCCAAGATCAGTTTTAGCTGTACCCAAATATGCAGTTAATAAAATTCCTGCCAGTGCTGCTCCTAAGCCGGAAAGCATATAGGTACTCATAATAATCAGCTTCGTTTTAATTCCGGAATAAGTCGCAGCATTTTTATTTACTCCACAAAGAAATACTTTTCTTCCGTAGGTGGTCTTATGTAAAAGGATATAAGCAATTACAACAAGGACAAGGAATATCAACAGCTGATTGGGGATGATATTGAATATTTTCCCTCTTACAAATTGAGTAAATTCTTTAGGAAAACCGTTAATACCTTTATACGCTTCCGTTGACGAAAAATTTGTGATCATAAGAGCTAATCCGGAATAGAGGAATGATCCCCCAAGAGTCACAACCATTGGTTGAACACCGGTAAAAGCCACAAAGAACCCACTAAGCCCACCACATATTACTCCCAAAAATAAACCCAGAACAGATGCAACATAAATATTGAATCCTGCATCTTTCCAGAGAACTCCTATAAATATTGAGGTCAAACCAACAATAGCTCCCGACTGTATATCAATACCTCCGGTAATGAGTACAAAAGTAACAAACAAAGATACAATACAGATGGTCATAAAATTGTTAATGCTCCCGAAAAAGACTCGGGGAATAAGGAATTTTGGATTAATAGAGCCAAAGACTATCACTTCAACCAACAGAAGAACTATTAAAAAACTCTCCCACCTTAATACTGTCTTTTTCAACGATGGAATGCTATTCATTACCTAAGACCTCCGGCACAGTGGTTTTGACATGCATTATTTTTGCTGCCAGCCTTTTACGTCTCATTTTTTCAGCTGAACTATTCTGAAGAACCGCATCAAATACTACTACTAAAATTAACAGAATACCGGTGATGGTATTGTCATAGTTAGATGGGAATCCCAGGAAAACAAGTACACGGCTGATTGAAGCCATAATTGCAGCACCTACAGTTGCTCCTATCAAAGATCCTACACCTCCAGTAAGACTAATGCCTCCCAGAACACAAGCAGCAATAACCTTCATTTCATATCCACTTCCTGCTATTGGTGTTATAAATCCAACCCTGCTCACATACATTATCCCACCAATAGCGGCAAATAATCCACTAAGTACAAAAGCAAATAATTTTGTACCATTTACAGGAATTCCTAACAGATTTGCACCATTTGGATTATCCCCTACAGCTTTAAAATATCGCCCTGTCCTACTTCTTGTCATTATAAAGTGAGAAATAATCATTACCAGAATTACTGCAAAATAAAACCAGGTAAAAGTACCAAAAACACGCTCCTGAGAAAGAGACTTAAAACTAAGAGGAATATTTTCAACCCACTTACCATCTGTATAAACATAGATTAGACCACGTACAATTCCGTTGGTACCTAAGGTCATTATAATAGAGGGAATTCGCAAAACTGTAACACCAAAACCATTAAAGAAGCCAATGGACAAACCAACAACCAGGGCATAAATAATTCCCATTGTTACATTTCCATCTCTTACCAGCGACCCACAGACAGCTGCAGTCATCCCCAGAGTGGCACCTACGGATACATCAATTTCTCCGGTTATAATAACAAAGGCAATTCCGATTGCCACGGCAGCATAGATAACACTACTGTTAAGATTTAGCATGATATTGTTAAATGTTAAAAAAGATGAGTTAACAGACCCCACTCCGACAAATAAGAGAATCAGAAAAACGATTGATGTTGTTTCACGTGGTATGGAAAGCTTCTTAATCATTAACCTGACTCTCTTCAACAGCACCAAATGCTGCTGCCATAAGACTATCCTGGTTTATCCTATCTCCGGAGAACACCTGATTTATTTTCCCACCATACATAGTCACAGCCCTGTCACTCAACTCAATTATCTCTTCCATGTCGGATGAAATAAGCAGAATTGCCAGACCTTCAGCCTTTAGACCCTGAATAATTGCGTAAACATCACCACGGGATGCGGCATCAATACCTCTGGTAGGTTCATCAAGAATCAATAGTTTAGGCTTAATAGCAAGTGAACGACCAATAACCACCTTTTGTTGATTTCCTCCCGAGAGAGAACCCATTAGTTGATCCTGACTGGTAACCTTTGTATGGAAGGCGTTGATATAATGATTAGTAATTTCCCTTTCTTCCTTAAAATTCATGAAAAATCTTCCCATATTTTTTAGATTGGATGCCGTACTGTTCGCGGCAACATCACTTATTTTGTAAATACCATTGAGAAATCGATCTTCAGCTACATAGGAAACCCCTTTAGCCATTACCCTGGGAGTACTTTCCCCTGTTATATCCATACCATTTATAAATACCTTCCCGGATAGAACCGCATCACGCCCAAAGATAGTGGTAGCAAGTTCTGTCCTTCCAGCACCAACAACACCAGCCAAACCCAGAATTTCTCCTGGATAAACTGAAAAAGTAATATCATTGAAGCCATGTCCACTAAGTTTATCAACAACCAAGACAGGTTCCAGCTTGGAATAGTCAATAGATTCATTCTCTATATGTAGTTCTCTTTCCTTCGTCTCCTGAGGGAGGAGACCCTGTACAAGCATCTCCTGGGTAAATTGATCAACGGAACCGTTAAGTGCAATAACTCCATCACGCATAATTACAACCCTTGAAGCAACCAGAAAAACTTCAGAAAGACGATGAGTAATGTAAATTATGCTAATTCCCTTCTTCCTGAGTTCATCTACAATATTAAATAAAGAATTTACCTCATTGAAAGTGAGTGAGCTGGTTGGTTCATCAAGTATAAGAATACGTGAATTGCGCATTAGCCCCCGTAAAAGTTCCACCAGCTGCTGTTCCGCTATGGAAAGGCTCCCTGCTTTCCTTGTAACATCAATATTCCAATCAAGTTGCTTCATAAGCATAAGCAGTCTCTTGTGCAGTTGCCTGGAGTTTTCTTTGAAACCAATAATTACATTTTCTTCAACACTCATATTGGGAAAGAGCATAGGCTCCTGAGGTACCAGATAAATGCCTTGAGCCAGGGAAACGGAGGGTTTGGTGAGTTTGATATACTTTCCTGCTATGGAAATTTCGCCTTCATCAGGTTGATAGATACCCATAATTATTTTCATTAGTGTGGATTTTCCTGCACCATTACCGCCGATCAGAGCTAAAACTTCGCCTTCCTTCAGATCGAGATCAATACCCTTTAATACAATATTGGAGTTAAAAGCTTTGGTGATATTTCGAACTGACAGTATAGTTGCCTGATTGCTCTCACTCATCCCTTATCAATCCCCCTTTTCCCCATAAAGGTATATTTAAAGATACATTTGTTCAATGCCATAACTTTTATACAGCATATTGGTATTATAATTAAAATTTTTGATTTGTCAACAATAATTTGGATATCTTTTTAAATTCCTTGCAAGTTCAGATAAAATGCAGCAATAAATGCTATTTTCCTCATTTTTAAAAAAAATATATCAACAAAGCTATTCAATTTTAGCTAAATAATATTTTATCTTATGGAATAGCTTACTCCCTATACAAGAAAGTTGTTTATTATTTACATTGACAGGTACAAAATATGCTGATATATTTAAACCATCAGATATACATTTGTTTATTTTAATAACTTTTGTTTTTCTATGTGCAGATATCAGGGTTAGGAAGTTTTATGAATTACGAAGAAATATTGATGTTCAAGATTGCCTATTACTACTATTTTGAAGAGATGACCCAGCAGAGCATAGCTGATCTGCTATCTATCACACGAATAAGGGTTCTCAAGTTATTGGAAAAAGCCAGACAGACTGGTATCATTCAATTTCGCTTGCGAAAGAATCCAGAGTTCCATGTACAATTTGAAAGGCAACTAATTAACAAATACAATCTTAAGGATGTATTTGTTGTCCCGGCACCTACAACTTTAGAAAAAACCAATATCAATCTTGCAAAAGCTGCATCCCTGTATATCAATGACCGCCTCAAGGAAAAGGATCTTATCAATGTAGGATATGGAGATACTTCAAGTCACCTTCTTAACAATCTGGCAACCATGGCTGAAAAACCAATCACATGCATCTCCCTTACAGGCGGGGTCAGTTATTATCTTCCTGATACGCGATCCAATGTGTTCAATGCAAATCTGCATCTTATACCGGCACCTTTACTTGCAAGCAGTCTCGATATGGCTCAGGCAATACGAAACGAACTTTCGGTAAATGAGATATTTCGTATGGCTAACCTTGCCAATTTCACCGTTGTTGGTATTGGAGGCCTGCACGAAAAATCTACCATCTTTAAAACAGGAACCTTAAATCAGAACGATATGATTTATTTAAAAATGAAAGGAGCTGTCGGGGATATCCTCAGCCATTTCCTTGATAAGAACGGAGATTTAGTGCAAAACCACATAGAAGACCGACTAATCGGTATCTCCCTGGATACTCTTAAAACCTTTAAAAATGTAATTGGTGTGGCGGCAGGTGAAACTAAGGTAGAGGCAATCAAAGCTGTACTGAAAGGGCAGTATCTTAATGTTCTAATAACAGACGCCTCAACTGCAGAAAAACTTTTGGAGGATTTAGATGAATGACCAATATTTAATGGCTGTAGATGCAGGTACCGGAAGTGTACGAGCTGTACTTTTCAACACAAAAGGGGAAGAAACAGGTCATGCTCAGCGTGAATGGGTGCATGTAGAGGATCCCCGGTATCCCGGAAGTATGGATTTTAATTGGGTTCACAATTGGGATCTTGCCTGCGAATGTATAAAAGAAGTAATTAAAAAAGTCTCAATAACTCCCGGAGATATTGCAGCAGTGAGCACAACCAGTATGCGTGAAGGCATAGTTCTTTATAACAAGGAAGGGGACGAAATTTGGGCATGTGCCAATGTAGATGCCAGAAGTAATGATGAAGTAGCATATCTGGTTAAAAATGATCCTGATCTTGAACGGGAAATTTACGGGATATCAGGACAGACTTATGCTCTTGGAGCTCTTCCACGCCTTCTTTGGGTGAAGAATAAATTACCGGAAGTATATGCACAAACAGCACAAATGAGCATGTTTAATGACTGGCTTACATATAAGATGACCGGAATATTAGCAAGTGAACCAAGTAACGGCTGCACAACAGGAATATTTGATCTGAACAAACGAACATGGGATACATCAATCACCGAAAAAATTGGATTGCGTACAGACATCTTTCCTCCAGTAGTGGAATGTGGAAGCATTATTGGAGGTGTTCATACCAGGGGTGCTGCTGATACCGGACTTAAAGAAGGAACAGTTGTGGTTGCCGGAGGTGGCGATGCCCAGCTAGGATGTATTGGGGTTGGTGTAGTGGATAATAACCAGGCTGCGGTTTTTGGCGGCAGTTTCTGGCAATATGAATATAATACTAATACCTGCAAAACCGATAACGATGTAAGAATACGTATAAACTGTCATGGAATACCATCTCTTTGGCAGTATGAAGCCCTGGCATTTAAACCTGGCCTGGCCATGCGCTGGTATCGTGACACCTTCTGTCAGGAAGAGATTGAAAAAGCAAAAGTATTGGAGACGAGTGCCTATGATCTAATGAATGAGAAAGCAGCTAATATTCCTGCAGGATGTTACGGGATGATGTGTACATTCTCTGATGTCATGAATTACATATCCTGGAAACATGCTGCACCAACATTTACCAATTTTGATTTTGATCCACAAAAATTTTCCAAATATACTTTTTACCGCGCCATTATGGAAAATACTGCAATGGTAACAAAAGGTCACCTGAACCTGGTTTGGGAAGCTACAGGTAACAAACCAGATGCGATAGTATTTGCCGGAGGAGCGTCCAGAAGCGCTCTATGGTGTCAAATTCTTAGCGATGTACTGGGACTGCCGGTAAAAGTACCTGTAGTCAAGGAAGCCACCGCATTGGGAACAGCAATCCTTGCCGGTTATGGAATTGGACTATATAAGGATATCAGCGAAACCGCCCGGAATCTGGTAATCTGGGAAAATACATACCAACCGAATAAGAAGAATCATAAGAAATACAATGAAATATATGGTCCGTGGCGTGAACTATACAAGGCTCAACTGGAACTTAGTGATAAACATATAACAAGATACATGTGGGCAGCACCAGGGCTTTAAGAGCAAAAAAGAGGAGACAAATAATGTTTATAATCCATGAAGATGAAAAGAAATACCGTTTTGGAAACAGTGGTCCCAAGTATCTGATGAAAGGGCCAAGAATGAATTTTGCCATTGTCCAGTTTCAGCCGGGAGAAGATTTTAAGGCTCACTTACACAATAAAATGGAGGAAAACTTCTTTATACTGGAAGGTGAGGTTGATATTGTGGTGGATGGAACGGTATATCATCTTGTTCCAGGACAATTTATTCACATTGAACCGGAAGAAATCCACTACGTGATCAACAATGGTACAATACCTGTAAAAATGATTTCCACCCTTGCACCATTTATGGAAGTTGATAAGGTAGAAGTAGAAAATTATACTTATTGAAATATTCCTACGATAAATGAATTATTAAAGAGGGCTATATAAAATATAGAAAACTTGGAAATAAAGGAATAGTTGTAAGCGCTGTAACTCTTGGAACAATGCAGTTTAAAAAGACTTAGAACTGATTATATAGGAATATTGGTATGGAGCCCCCTTGCAGGTGGATTCCTTTCAGGAAAATATGAAAAAAATACAATAGAGCTTTAGCAGCCAATCCTTTTTATCAGCTTTGACATTACCTCAGTTGCTTTCCCCTCCAGAAAAATATCAGTAATTGAATTTGTATAGTTTGAAGGATTTATATTTATCTCTATAATTTTTGCTCCATTTTCTTTTGCTTCATAAGGAATAGCTGAAGCAGGCATAATTTCGCCGGTTGTACCTATAAGGATAAAAACATCAGCTGTTTTTGCTTCTAAAAAAGCTTTTGAACCTGCGGGCTCTGGTATAGATTCGCCAAAGAAAACAAAATCGGGTTTAAGAATGGTTCCGCATCCTCCACATACAGGAGGTAGTTGGGATAAGTCGATATTCTCTGCGGCATATATATTTTTACAGCTGGAACATATCAGCTTCCTGGAAGTACCATGAAATTCAAATACTTTTTTACTGCCCCCGGCCTGATGAAGATTATCAATATTTTGCGTAATAATTGAATTTAAATAGCCTTTTTGTTCCATTTCTGCAAGAGCAATATGAGCAATATTGGGCTTTGCTTTTCCAAAAAAATCATAAAAAATCTCTTTTATTTTAGTCCACGAATCCAAAGGGTTTGAATGAAAATAATTTATATCCAGACAAATAGGATCGAATTTACTCCACAAGCCATTTACACCACGAAAAGGAGGTATCCCGCTTTCTACCGAAATACCTGCTCCGGTAAAGGCAGTTACATATTTTGCATTTTTAATAAGTTCTGCAGCTTTATCTAACATTTTTTACGTCCTTTGAACTAATTTTAAAATATTTTTATTTACTTTGCAGCATTTAAAACAGACTGAGCCGCTGCAAGTCTTGCAATTGAAACCCTTATGGAAAAAAGATTCAAGCTCTCTTACTCTTCCTACAAGAGGAATCATTATTTCGGGTTCAACAACAACCTTTTTCCTAACAACTTCACAGGCTGCTATCATAATTGCCTCAACCTGCATATCATAAACTTCAGGATAAATAATACCAGGATCGGTAGCTACAATCATTCTTCCAAAACCAGGTGTAGAAAAGATTAAAGAATAATTAAGATTGCATACAAGTCACACAATTATTAACAATAAAAACATTCCAACACCTGCAGATAGCAGCAGATAGAGAAAAGAGTATTTATGGAATCGCATAAATATATTTCTTGAATTAACAAGTCTTAGAGCTATAAGATTAGCGAGAGACCCGGTAACAATACCTGCACCACCAATATTTACTGCATATGCAAGTACCATCCAGTTTACGTTATAATCTGATAAGAGAAAAGTTGCAGGTACATTGCTAATAATCTGGGACAATAAAATTCCTGAAAAATACAGATTGTACACATTACTTAATCTAAAAGAGCGAAGTAATTTATCTACTAACGATAAATCTGAAAGCATATGAATATCTATAAACATGACAGCAAATAGAATAACCAAAGACCAATTAGTCTTTTTTAGAACCTTTCTAAAAAAAACAAGATATACCAAAAAAATTATCGGCAGGACATACAGGGCTGCATGCAGTTCTTCAGAAATAATAAATATAACCAGAGAAATAATGGAAACAAAAAGAAGTTTTTTATCTGTCTTCATATTATTATTTACAGAATGAAAAACAAGAGGAATTCTTTTTAACATTACAAAAGCAAAGACAAGAAGAAGCATAAATAAAACAGTGAAAACAGGAAACATTTTTAAAATAAACTCAAAAAAAGGAATATGCCACTTATGCCAGATAAATATATTCTGAGGATTCCCTATAGGAGAAAGGAGAGAACCGACATTGACCGCAATTATTTCCAGTATTATAAGCTTGCCTGTATCATTCTTTATAACTTCGGATAAACTTAAAGTAAGGGGAACAACAATAAGAATACTTATATCATTTGTTAAAAACATAGCAAAAACTGCAGATATACCAACAAGTAAAAAAGCGAGGGTACGTTCATACCGTACCCTCTTTACCATCTTCCTTGAAAGGGTATAGAAAAAATTGCTCATTGCTAATCCGGTTGTGATTATAAAAAGCCCCGTAAGGAGACTTATTGTTTTCCAGTCTATATAGGCTGGATAGTTTCTTATTTTAGATGGACTAAATCCTGAAAAAAGAAAAAGTATAATAATAGTGATCCAAAAAAAATAATCAATTTTTTTCCGCTCCTTTAACATGCTGACCTTTCCTATAGGCTATCTTTATCTGCATCGGGAAAGATTGGATACGGACCGGCAGTATGGTAGAACTTATCTATCCCTCGCATCACATCTTTAACGACAACAGAATACTCTGCTGCTTTAAAATAAGATTCATCCTGAAATCCCCTATATGCAGACTGATATATTGCAGTAGCTGTTTCCAGAAGCTGTCTTCCGAATAATGCTTCCTCACTCTCAGACAGATAGGTTTCTATCTGCTGAACAATCAGCTCCCCCTTGCGAAGATCACGGTATGCACTATCCAGTTCAAAGCGCGCACGCAGCTTCTCATCCTGCATAGGAGGATGCCCGTGGGGAGGAGGAGCTCCCTCAGGTTGATCAGGAAGACCAGCTGCAGGATGTATCGGAACTGGCGGAAAACCATCCGGATGCTTTGGCTTTTTTCGTCTGGAATCTAAATTCTGATTTTCACTATTAAAGTCTGTATTACTACTGTTCATTGTAAAAGCCTCCTTAAACTCATAATAAATAGAATATACTAAAGAGTTCTTAAGAAGTATTAAAGAAAAGATTAAGGTATTATTAAGATTTTATAACTGGAAATGACAGCAGTATTGCAGTTCCCTCATCCACTGTACTTTCCGCTTTTATTTCCCCGCCATTGGCTTCTACAAGATTTTTCACAATTGCAAGACCAAGACCTGTTCCTCCGGTTATTCTTGAACGGGATCTGTCACCACGATAGAATGGCTCAAATATACTGGGAAGATCCTCAGGTGAGATTCCATAGCCATTATCAGAAACAGTTATAATAATATCCGATCCTGATAATTCCCAGGTAAATGTTATAATTCCATTTTCTCCTGTATGCTGAACAGCATTATCGGTAAGATTGAATAATATCTGCCTAAGAGAATCCGGATCCATAAGCAAATATAAATCAGGACCATTTTTTAGAACCATTTCTCTTCCTTCAGCCATTAACTCTGCATACTGGAGAAAATCTTTGAGATAACTGTTTATTCGCAGACTTTTTTTACGAATATTCATAGGCTTGTCTATTCGTGACAGATCAAGGAGCTGTTCACACATTCTGTTAAGTCTTGTTACTTCTCTGTACATTCCCTGGGTCAATCGTAAAAATGACTGGGGATCATCCTGAGCTCCACGCATCAAAACTTCAAGGGATCCCTGGAGTGATGTCATTGGTGTCCTTAATTCATGTGCAGCATTTGCGATAAAGCGGTTTTGTGCCGTAAAAAGCTCTTCAATACGACTTATCATATTATCAAAAGCATTAGCCACCTGTCCAATCTCATCTTTTCTTTTAGGAAGATCAATACGTAAATCAAGATCACCCTCAGCTATTGTATTACATACTTTGACCATGGAAGTTAAATCTTTTAGAGATAACCATGTGATCCAGTATCCGGCAGCCGCACCTGATATCAGTAGTATAATAATTCCCAGTTTCAACATTAGCTTCTGTCTGTCAAGAATTTCATAGACACCGGAAAGAGGGGTACTTAACTGCACAAGTCCTAATATTTTATGCCTGGACGAAGCCCCTCTCAGAGGTATGAGTACAACAAGAAATATACCACTTTTTTCTTTGGCAATATATGTAACTTCATTCTCACCTGACAGGCTTATACTATAGTAAAATTTATCTGGTAAAACGGATAGAGGTTCTGTTATCAGGTGTTTCCCCCAGGAGAGAATATTACCGCTGTTATCCAGTATGAGAGCTTTAGTATCCCGTGAGGAAAGATCAAGAGCAAACTGATCAAGTTTAACCTTATCGAAGGGGAAAATACTATTAGGTACAGACATCCAGCTTTCAATTACAGGTTTTGCCTGTGCACGAAGTCTTGTGGCAGTGGTATCTATAAGAAATTTCTTATTTGTTATAAATATTCCATAACCAAAAATTGTAAGCAGCAAAGCAAGGAGCATAAGATGCATAATGGAGAGTCTTAATTTTAAAGAAATATTCACGTTAGTTATTCTTTTCCCCTTTGTGCTGCATATCCTTTTCCATATACGGTACGAATAAGACTAGAAGGTTTATCGCTGATCTTATCCCTTAGATGGCTTATATGCACATCTACAATATTGGTATCTCCGGGATAATCGTACCCAAAGATTCTGTTAAGAAGGGTTTCCCTGGTAAATACTTTATCAGGATGCCGCATAAAGAGTTCCAGAAGAGAAAACTCTGCAGGTGTAAGATGAATAGGAGTCCCTTTTTTTGTTACTTCCATGCTTTCGGTATTAAGAATGATATCTTCCAGAACAAGAATTGAAGATTCAGATTTATGACCGATCCTTCTTAACTGAACACGAATACGGGCAACCAGTTCATCAAAGCTAAAAGGTTTTGTAATATAATCATCCGCACCTGTATCAAGTCCTAAAACCCTGTCCTCTACACTTGTTTTTGCAGTAAGCATTATAACAGGCACAATACTGCCTTTCGCTCTAAGTATTTTACATATTTTTATGCCATCAATATCGGGCAGCATAAGATCAAGAATAATAAGGTCAGGATTTACTTTCTCTGCAAGTTCCAATCCTCTTTTTCCCTCTGGAGCAATTAAAACATCATAACCTTCATACTTTAAGCCGGTTCGCAGAAATTCAATTATAGTAGGTTCATCCTCTATCACCAGGATCCTGATTTTATTATTCATAATAATACTATATCAGTAAAAAAAAGCATTTTAAAGCCCGAGACTTGTGTGATATCTATTGAATTGGCTTGTTTTCGGCTCATGAAGATTATTAATGCTTAGTGTAATAATTGAATTCAATAAAAAAGGGAACACGATAAATTGTGTCCCCTTGAACTAATTTAAAATATTTTTATCTACTTTGCAGCATTTAATACAGACTGAGCCGCTGCAAGTCTTGCAATAGGAACCCTGTATGGAGAACAGGATACATAGTTAAGACCTGCATGGTAGCAAAAATCTATGGAATCAGGATCTCCTCCATGCTCACCGCAAATGCCCATTTTCATATTATCCCGTGTAACTCTGCCCTTTTCTACGGCCATTTCCACAAGCTGACCTACGCCGCTTGCATCAAGGGTCTGGAAGGGGTCTTTTGGAAGAACCCCCTGATCCATATAGTCGCCAACAAAGCTTCCAATATCATCTCTGGAATAACCAAAGGTCATCTGTGTAAGGTCGTTTGTTCCGAAAGAGAAAAACTCTGCATGTTCAGCAATTTTTTCTGCTGTTAATGCAGCTCTGGGAATCTCAATCATTGTACCAATTTTATATTTAACCTTCATTTTCTTAGCTTTAAATACTTTTGCTATAACAGCTTCTGCATTTTTTCTAAGAATCTCAAGCTCTCTTACTGTTCCTACAAGAGGAATCATTATTTCGGGTTCAACAACAACCTTTTTCTTAGCAACTTCACAGGCTGCTGTCATAATTGCTTCAACCTGCATATCATAAACTTCAGGATAAGTAATACCAAGACGGCAACCCCTATGCCCCAGCATAGGATTCATTTCATGAAGGGATTCTACTTTTTTAGTAAGTTCTGCAGGTTTTAAACCAAGCTTGCCAGCCAGTTCTTTTATATCCTTTGGTGTATTTGGTAGAAATTCGTGTAATGGTGGATCAAGAAGCCTTACAGTAACAGGAAGACCATTCATTGCTTTAAAAATACCAACAAAGTCTTTTTTCTGTAATGGAAGAAGCTTTTTAAGAGCTGCTTTTCTTGCATCAAGATCTACAGCTACAATCATTTCTCTAAATATCTGCAGCTTCTCTGCTTCAAAAAACATGTGCTCTGTTCTACAGAGACCGATACCTTCGGCTCCGAGGGTTCTTGCAACTTTTGCATCCTCAGGCTGATCTGCATTGGTTCTTACTTTAAATCCCTTTTCCTTTATTCCATCTCTTTTAGCCTTTAAACGAATATCATCTGCCCAGCCTAAGAAGGTTTTAAGGTCTTTTGTAATTTTAGGATTTATAAGATTAACTTCTCCGGCAAAAACCTCACCAGTAGTCCCGTCAATTGTAATTACAGCCCCTTCTTTATAGGTTTTACCTTGTACCGACATACTTTTTCCGGAAACTACAACTTCCTTACAACCTGCAACACAGGGAGTTCCCATTCCACGGGCAACAACAGCAGCATGACTTGTCATCCCCCCGGTGGAAGTAAGAATACCTTCGGCAGCATCCATTCCACCAATATCTTCAGGAGAAGTTTCTTTTCTGACAAGCAAAACTTTTTTACCATCCTTAACCCATGCCTCAGCTTCATCGGCAGTAAATACAATCTGTCCCGAAGCTGCTCCAGGAGAAGCATTCAGACCCTTTGCAAGTACATCAAGCTCTTTACGGTATTTAGGATCAATCATGGGATGAAAAAGCTGATCGAGCTGTGAAGGGCTTACTCTCATTACTGCCTCTTCTTTACTAATCATTTTTTCTGCAACCATATCTACAGCACATTTAACTGCAGCAGCACCGGTTCTCTTACCATTTCTTGTTTGAAGAATAAAGAGTTTTTCCTGTTGAATAGTAAATTCCATATCCTGCATATCACTGTAATGGGCTTCAAGTTTGTTTTTTATAGAAACAAGTTCATCAAAGGCAGGCTTATTAATTTTCTTTAAACCTTCAATTTTTAATGGAGTTCTAATTCCTGCAACTACATCTTCACCCTGGGCATTCATAAGGAATTCGCCATAGAAAACCTTTTTACCAGTAGATGGATCTCTGGAAAAACAAACACCTGTACCGGAATCATTTCCAAAATTTCCATAAACCATGGACTGAACATTAACAGCAGTTCCAACAAGATTTTGAATATCATTAAGTTTTCTGTATTTTATTGCTTTAGGGTTATTCCATGAACCAAACACTGCATCTATTGCTGCCCTAAGCTGATCCATTGGATCCTGGGGAAAATCTTTTTTAAGCTCTTTTTTATAAGCTATCTTATACAATTCAACAAGAGTCTTTAAATCTTCGCCGGAAAGTTCGGTATCATCTTTAACTTTTTTCCTAATCTTAAGATCTGCAAGAATATCTTCAAATACATCAAGATCCAAGCCCATTGCCACATTACCAAACATCTGAATAAAACGTCTGTACGCATCCCATGCAAACCTTTCATTATCAGTTTTCTCTGCAAGACCCTGAACCGAAGTATCATTCAAACCTAAATTAAGAACAGTATCCATCATACCGGGCATTGAAACCGCTGCACCGGATCGTACAGATACAAGGAGAGGATCTTTATTATCCCCAAGTTTTTTACCCATCATTTTTTCAAGTTTCTTTAGATTTGTCTGAAGCTGTGTCTCCAGTTCTGCAGGATATTTTTTATTATTATCATAAAATTCCTTACAAACTTCTGTAGAAATTGTAAAACCCGGAGGGACAGGAACCCCTAGATTGGTCATTTCTGCAAGATTGGATCCCTTTCCTCCAAGAAGATCCTTTTTTGACGCACTTCCCTCGGCTTTCCCGCCGCCAAAAAAATAGACTAGTTTTTGTTTAGCCATAAAATTTTATTCCTCCGCTGTTCTCTTATTTTTATTTACTTATAATGTTTTATAATTATATTTGCCGGAATGGAGCTGCTTGCGTTTATCTCATTTTCCAGATAAAAAATACTTCTTCTCTAATATATTAACCATAGACTGACGCAAAAAGCAAAAAACAAGCCGAATCCATAATCATCCCAAAAGCCTAAACAGAATATAAAAAAAAAGCCCATATGTCAAGGTAAGACACATGGACAAATCTATGTAAACGCTGTTAAGCGGTATTAAGCGGTGTACGCCTTCAAATGCTGGCTCCTGGATGGGTGCTGAAGCCTTTTAATTGCTTTTTTTTCAATTTGTCTTATTCGTTCTTTAGTAAGATTATATTTATCACCTATATCTTTTAGAGAAAGAGGCATGTATCCATTAAGGCCATATCGATATTGAATTATCTTTGATTCCTTTTCAGTAAGTGTCGCAAGTATGGAATTTATATCAGCTTTTAATGAATTTTCTACAGCAGCATCATCAGGAGTTTTATATTCCTCATCCTCAATAAAATCCGCAAGCTGGCTTGTTCCTTTTTCTGCATAAACCGGAGTTTCCAGTGAAATAAGATCCCGGGAAATATTCATTAAATCAACTACATGCTCATCTGTCATATTTGTTGCCTCGGCAATCTCTCTTATAGCTGCATCCTCGCCTTTTTCACTCTGTAGCGCCTTGCTTGCCTTTTGTATCTGAACAAGTTCGTTAGCCCTGTTTAACGGAAGCCTGATCATTCTTGATTTTTCGCATATGGCTTTCAAAATAGCCTGTCTTATCCACCATACTGCATATGAAATAAAGTGATATCCCTTATCCACGTCATAGCGTTCAATAGCATTCATCAGACCAATATTACCCTCGTTAATAAGATCAGAAAGGGGCAAACCCTGTTTCTGATATTTTTTTGCTACATTTACAACAAAACGGAGATTGGCTTTAATAAGCTTCTCAATTGCCACGGGATCTCCGTTTGCTGCCTTTCTTGCATATTCATTTTCTTCTTCACGGGTTAAAAGATCAATTTTATTTATTTCTTTCAAATATATCGACAGTATATTTTCATCATCATAGGGAGATTTTTCTGTATAAATCATTTTTTTCGCTGTCACTCTGTCCTCCTGTATAAAAACCAGATGTAAATAATAAGCAATAACTGTGCCAACAAAATATTTTATCTCGTAAACTCTTTCATAACAAGTAATTATTTAAAATAAGTATAGTAGTAAGAAAAAAAATGTAAATTTAAAGATCTATTTTTGTGTCATAATAACACAGATTGAATTTTTACATTAGGAATAGGGACATATCTACCCTGTAAATAACAAAAAACATGCTAATTAACGATTAAGAACTTTATTTTTCGGTTTTGAAAGGGATAATATGACCCGAAGTATCATTATAAGGAAAATCAATTTCAATATCTTTAAAAATAATCATTTTTTCTGCCTTACTTTGACCATAGAGAATTCCAGAATCAAGTACCTGTTCCCAATATATCTTTATGAGATCAAGGATCATATCTTTTTCAGCATCAGATTCAATTTTCCCGGAGTTTTTCTGACCAAGATAAGTGGAGAGCTGTATCAGAAAAAAATAGCTTTTATCATCATTCAGACGATTCCCGGGGAAAATAGTTCGCAGAACCTTAACAGCCTCACCCCTGTTGTCTGCACACACAGCAGCATCCCAGCTTCTTATAGCAGGAATAATAAAACCAAGTCTTTTAAAAACTACACCAAGATTAAAAAAAATATCTGCAAGATCAACCTGATTTTCAACGGGACAATCTTTTACAGACTGGTGTAAATAGCCTAGAGAATCTTTAAGTAAATGATTCTTAATACACTTCTTCCCTTTAAAGAAATCATCCTTCCAGCTTTCCATAATTATTCTCCACTTCCACAAGATACAAAGCAAAATAGAAGAAGGCAAGTTAATATTTTTTTAGTTAAATCCCACTTGACGATAAAACTTTTCATGTTTATATTCACCTAGAACCATAAAATTTTACTGGTACAGAGTAAGAAATAATTTGGGAGGAAATAATGAAAGTAAAACCACTTAGTGATCGAGTACTTATTAAAACAGAAGAGGCTGAAGAAAAAACTGCCGGAGGACTTTTTATACCTCAGACCGCACAGGAAAAAACTCAGACTGGAACTGTAATCGAAATTGGCGATGATAAAGACATGATTACTGTCAAAGCAGGGCAAAAAGTAATGTATGACAAGTACGCAGGTACAACAGTTTCCATTGACGGAACTGATCATCTTCTTCTAAGAATGGCAGATATTTTAGCCATTATTGAATGAGATAATTTTTAGCTGCATTATATTCAAAAGCTGTCTGTATGGGCAGCTTTTTTAATTTAAAACCAGGGAAAAGAAACTACTTTATAAAATTATCTCTGCTGTAGAAAAAATTTTCCATATCTTCATAAATTTTTTTGGAATTTCCAATACTTTTTGCAGTTTCAGGTAATGTATTGACCAAAATAGAACCATAGCGTTTGCGTATTATCCTTGGATCTAAAATAAGGACTACACCATAATCAGAATTCTTCCTCATTAACCTGCCGAAGCCCTGCTTTAATTTCATTGCAGCTTCGGGTAGTGACAGATCCATAAAAGCATTACCGCCATTTTTTTCTATAACCTCTATTCTTGCCTTAATAATAGGATCAGTGGGCACCCTGAAGGGCAATTTACAGATAATAACAAGTTTTAAGGAATCTCCCGGGGCATCTACACCTTCCCAAAAACTGTCTGTAGCAAAAAGGACACTTGAAATATCTGTATTGAAATTTGAAAGAAGTCTTGATCTGTCAAGACTCCCCTGCTTCATTACAGTAATACCCTTACGCGTTAAAAGAGCTTCAAGTTCACTGTAAGTATTATTAAGCATACTATATGAAGTAAAAAGAATAAGAGCACTTCCCTCTGATATCTCTACCGCATCTGCTATTATCCTGGAAACATAATCCTGATAGTCCATACTTCCAGGATCAGGTGCATCATCCGGTATACCAAGCATAACTCTCTTACTATACTGAAAGGGTGATTTCAAGAGGTATTCCCTAACCCTGTCCTTTGGTATTTTATCCAGACCTATCCTACCTTTCCAGAAATTAAATTTTTTCTGAACAGTTAAAGTTGCAGAAGTAAAAACAGCTGTTTTCATAGGTTCAAATAACGACTTACACATCATATCCGAAATATCAAGAGGAGTATCAGAAAATGAATAAAAACTTTCACCTCTGGAAGTCCTGTTATTTTCCACCCAGAATATATTATTATCTTTGCTTCTGTATTCCAAAAATCCATTTAAAACAGCTGTAAGACTCTTCAATCTCTGAATTGTAACCTGCATCTCAAATACATCAGAATTATCACCCTCCTCAGAAAATAAAATTTCTCCACCATCATTTATATAAGTTATTAGTTTAACAATTTTTTTGTGAAGGTTACTTATACTTTCCAAAACAGGATCCATTAAATCTGAATTTATAGCAGCTGTAAAACGCAGAGAATAACTACCATTCATAAGAACTGCTGTATTGGTATCCAAATTATCAGCAGCTATTCTGACGGAGGCAATCAGAACTGGAATTTCTTTATAGTCTTCCGGATTAACCATCATTTTCTGCATATTGACCGAAAGGCCTGTATTTCGTGATTTTCTTCGGCTAAAAATTCGATTACAATGTTTGTAAAGAATAAATTTATTATAATTTTGTGAAAAAAAACTTGTGGCACTGTTCTCTATAGTATGAGCCTCATCTAAAACCACTCTGGAAAAAGGAGGTAGAACTGCAGTACCATCATACCCGGCTCCGTTCATTCTCATAGCTAAATCCGAAAAAAGTAAATGATGATTTACTACAAGAATATTTGCAGATGCTGCTTCTTTTTTTTGCTTTAGAACAAAACATTTATCCCTGTAATAACAACGCATTCCCATACATGAATCCGACTCAGAACAAACTGAACTCCAAAGTGTAAAATCGGGAACAAAGGAAAGATCAGATTTACTGCCAGTAGCTGTACGCCCTGACCATTTATGGATGGCCTGTAAACTGTTGTTATTCTCCTGAAAAAGAGAATTATCCTCCAGACTGTCATGAAGTCTCCTAAGACAAAGATAATTCCCTCTGCCTTTTACAAGTACACTTTTAACCTTATTCTTTCCTTTATTCCCAAGTATACCTGTAATAAGCGGAATATCTTTTTCAATGAGCTGCTGTTGTAAATTTATAGTTGCTGTAGAAATAATAACTCTTTCATTGTTGGTTTCACACCATTTAATTGCAGGAACAAGATAGGCAAATGATTTTCCAACTCCAGTACCTGCTTCAGTCACATTAATTAAATTATTATTAAATGCAGATACAATTCCTTCAGTCATTTGAACCTGTGCATCTCTGGTTTCATAACCCTCAATTGCTTCATTTAATAATCCTTCCGGAAGAAAAAAACTGGAAACTTCCTGTACATTTAGTTCTTTATTTTTGTTGACCTGAACTGCCTCACTAACACAATAAATCTTTGTAACAGTATTATTAACAATATAAAATCCCACGCCCTGGTTGCCAATATTGGATGCTGCATGTAAATCTGCAGAACTCGGTTTTAATACCCCGGAAGGATGGTTGTGAATAACAACGTCACTTTCCAGCATGAATGGATACAGAGCAGGTGCGGCTGTATTATTTCCCCTGGCAGCAACCTCAACGGAAGAAACCAGACCATCATCTGAAATTTCCCCGGTAAAAAGGACTTCCTGCCCTTCTGCATCACTAATTGCAGCTCTCATGGCAATAATAACTTCAGGCCTTAATTTTTCTCCGCTTTTCATAGTTGTATTATGCCACTTATACTGCTTTTGTAAAGGTGTTGATCTTTTAATACGTGGTTGAAATTAAATGGTACTATATAGTCGGGCTGAGAGGACTCGAACCTCCGATCTCCTGATCCCGAACCAGGCGCGCTAGCCTCTGCGCTACAGCCCGAAGCGCTAAAAATCATAATTTAGCCCTCAAATAACATTTTAAACTATAATTTAAGCAAATCTTTATGTCAACTGCGGATATAAAGCTGGAACCGACATCAGCTGAATTGACACTTCCATTTTCAAATGATATGTTTTCTACCACAATTATTTTGGAAACACAAGGGAATTATATGCCAACATCAAACAAAAAAAAAGATAAAAAAGACAAAAAGGCTCATATGCAGGAACTTAATTCGGTTGACCGTAAGAAAAAACAACACCCGTTCCTATGGTTTTTCAGCGTTACTATTCTTGTTCTTATTGTTGTAACATTTATTGGTGCGCCACTTATTAGAGGACTCGGAAACTCAAAATCCGATCTGGTTTTTGGTAAATATGCGGATACAGAAATAATCTACACCTACGGCAACTACTTCGCCAGACAGCTGGATATAATGCAAAATCAATTTAAAACCAATGGGAATGATAACCCGCAATACGAGCTTTATCAGGTCTGGAAAGGTGCGTTCGACAGGACAGTATTTCACACCGCTATTTTGTACCACGCAAAAAAAAGTGGTTTATATGTATCAGACAGACGCATAGACAAAGCTTTAACTCAGTATGGTCCATATATGGATAATGGTAAATTCAGTGCTGCAATTTACAATGCAACATCAAGTGCAGATAAAAATTCCACCAGACAACTTTATAGAGAAGAACTTATACAGCAGCAGTTTATACAGGATAATACTGAAAGAATAAGACCAAAAGCAGAGTTAAAATTTATAAAAGAAATGTCAGCAAACGAACGGAACTTCAGATATGTGGCTTTCCCAATTTCAGAGTATCCAATGGAAGAAGTAAGTAAATACGGAAGAGAAAATGAATCCCTCTTTAGAAAAATAAGTATTAGCAGAATTTCTTTAAAAGATAATAAAAAAGAAGCCGAAGCTATTCTGAAAAAAATTCAGGAGAATCCTGCTATATTTGAAGAAGAAGCCCAGAATTATTCCACAGATCTATATGCAGGTAAGGGCGGTGATATGGGACAGGTTAACTACTATTCCTTAGCCGGTGATATTTCAAATTCCAGTGATACCGATGCAATTTTTGCCCTGGGTGAAGGAAAAATAAGCAGTCTTATTAAAACTCCTTTTGGATATAGCATTTACAGATGTAATAAAGCCAGTGAAAATCCAAATTTGACCAGCGAAACCGAACTTAAGAATATTCTTGATTATATGATGACAAGCGAAAAAGGACTTATTGAAGATTATTTTGTAGCTAAAGGTGAGAAATTTAAAACATCTGCAAGTAAAGATGGATTTACAGAAGCCGCTTCATCCCTGGGAATAAGTTATTATATTACAGATTTTTTCCCTATTAACTACGGCAACAGTTATTTTCTAAAACAGATTAAAGCATTGGATGAGAGTAAATATTTTAACACAGCAGCTTCTGATGAAAGATTTCTTACTGCATTATTTTCTTTAAAAGGTAAAGATTTAACGGAACCATCCATAGTGGGGAATGCCGTACTTGTAGCACAAATGATAAGCGAACAAAAAATGGGCAATGAAGAATTATCCTATCTGGATTCATTCTATCCATATCTTATCAGCCAGATTCAACAGAATGAACTCAGTTCAGTTTTCTTTAAATCGGATCTTTTCACAAATAATTTTATGAGTGTATTTACCCAGCGTATTTTGCAAAACTAATAACTAATGAAAAGCCATGACCCTCTGCTTATTGACACAGGTAGAGGGTTTTCTGTTTTGTATAATAAAAGGCAGCTTTATAATCCAAAAGAACCAGAACCAAGAGCCGTTTTAAGAGCAGAACAGGTGCAATTGCAGGAAGATACTCTCTACATAATTAACTCCCCCTTGCTTTTTTACGGAGTTTCTAAAATAACATCAAAACTTCCTTCAGGATCTCATATTATTTGTTTCGAACTCTCACAAGATCTGTATAAACTTTCAAAAAACAATATACCGGATAATATTTTACAATTAGACTCTATATCTTTTATAAACAGCACAAAAAAAGATGATATTTATGACAAAATTAAAAAACTTGGTATTTGGAACTTCCGCAGAGTAAGAGCAATAAATCTTTCCGGAGGTTATGCTCTAAACTCAATAGAATACAAAAGTATATTAGAGCATATTGATAATAATATTCAGGAATACTGGAAAAACCGGATGACACTGGTTCATATGGCTCCTTTATGGATAAAAAACATTTTTATAAATTTATCAAAACTCTATAAAGAAAAAAATATACCCACATTTACTACTTTCCCAAAAACGGATTGTCCAATAATTGTTGCCGGTGCAGGAGAATCTCTCGAAAACTCCATTAGCTTTATTAAAAAAAACAGAAGTAATTTTAAGATTATTGCAGTCGATACTGCTGTTTCAGTTCTACTGGAGAATGAAATCGAGCCGGATTATATAGTTGCAGTTGACGCTCAAATATATAATTTATATGATTTTTATAATGTAAAAGATAAAAATATTCCTCTTTTCTTTGATATAACAGGATATCCTGGTATTCTTTCGATATTAAAAAGTAATGTAACAACTTTCATATCCAATTTTGCAAATACAAAACTTCTTGACAGGCTTGAAAAATATAAGCTGCTCCCCAAAAGGTTACCTGCTTTAGGCTCAGTGGGAATAACTGCCTTATATATTGCTCTTGAAACAAGCAGTAATTATGTATTTTTTACAGGTCTTGATTTTTCTTATAAAATTGGTAAATCTCATTCAAACGGATCACCAAGACATTTCTCGGAATTAATTACCTCAAACAGATTAAACCCTCTGGAACAGCCGGGAATTTACTATTCCCGCCCTCTTATACACACAAAAGACAAAAAGGGGAATGACTGCATTTCAGATTTGATATTATCTTCATATGCGAATTTAAAAATATGTACCTTCAGGGAAAATAAACGACTAAAAGATATTGGTATTAGCGGACTCTATAATGGGAGTGAATTTCAAAAAACATCTGAAATATCAATATCACATAATTGTTCCTGTCAAAGTATTTCTTCTAATGAACAAAAGACTTCCTTCCTCGAAAACTATCAGACTTTTATACGGAATGAACTGGAATTACTTAAAAATGTATATACAAAAACCTTTCAGTACTTATCTGCAAAACCAGACAGCTCATCAGAACTAATTCAACTACTTAAAGAAGTTGACTATATTTACATCCATTTTCCTGATAAACGCCCCTACCCCATACTGGAATCAGGCTACCTTAAAAGAATTCTGGTTTCCTGCGGGTATTATATTAATATTCTTGAACGATATATTTAATCACTCTTAAGTATAGATAAGAAAGCAGACTGAGGAACTTCAACATTCCCAACCATCTTCATTCGTTTTTTACCCTCTTTCTGTTTTTCAAGAAGCTTTCTTTTTCTTGATATATCCCCGCCATAACATTTTGCTGTGACATCTTTTCTTAGGGCATTTATTGTTTCCCTGGATATAACTGTTCCACCAATTGTACCTTGAATAGGTATTTTAAACTGCTGTCTGGGAATTTCATTTTTTAACTTTCTACAGGCATTCCTGGCACGATCAACAGCTGAATCCCTAAATATAAGCTGAGAAAGAGCATCGACAACCTGCCCATTGACAAGGATATCAAGTCTTACAAGATCGGTCCTTTTATACCCATGGAGTTCATAATCAAAAGAAGCATAACCCCTGCTTATAGATTTCAGCTTATCATAGAAATCAAATAAAACTTCAGCCAGGGGCATCTCATATATAAGCTCAACTCTCTTCTCATCCAAATATTCCATATTAACCTGAACTCCCCTTTTCTGAAGGCAGAGATTAATTATATTTCCAACAAATTCAACAGGAGTAATAAGAGAAGCAGTTATGTAGGGCTCTTCCGCATAATCTATCTTCATGGGATCAGGATATTCCAGAGGATTATCTATATTCAATTCTTCACCATTATTTAAAAAAATATGATAGCGGACTGATGGAGAAGTAAAAACAATAGAAAGATTAAATTCTCTTTCCAATCGCTCCTGAACTACTTCAAGATGTAAAAGACCAAGAAAACCACAACGGAAACCAAACCCTAGTGCGATTGAGGAGTCTTTTTCGTATATCAAAGATGCATCATTCAGTTTAAGTCTTTCAATACCTGCAAGAAGTTCTGCATAATCATCTGCATTTACCGGATAAATAGATGAAAAGACTACCGGCTTTACTTCCTTAAACCCGGTAAGAGCTTCTTTACAGGGTAAATTATCCAGAGTAACAGTATCACCAACACGAATATCGGAAATTACTTTAATACCGGCAATAATGTACCCGACTTCACCAGCAGATAAACTGTTTGTTTTATGCAAATTTATTTCAAATATTCCAGTTTCTTCAACTTTATAGCTTGAATTATTGGAAAAGAACCTAATTGTATCTCCAGCAGAAACACTGCCCTCGAAAACCCTTATATGGATTACTACACCCCGATAGGGATCATAATGGGAATCAAAAATCAATGCTTTTAGTGGCATTGATGATTCCCCGACAGGTGGTGGTATATATTCGACAAGAGCCTCAAGAAGATCCTCAACTCCCTGCCCGGTCTTTGCGGAAACCTGTACAGCAATATCCATATCCAAACCAAGCTCATGATCAATTTGATGTTTAACCAATTCAATATCTGCACTTGGAAGATCTATCTTATTAATTACAGGAATTATCTCCAAATTATGTTCTATGGCCATATACATATTTGCAAGGGTCTGGGCTTCAACCCCCTGACTGGCATCTATAAGTAATAAAGCTCCTTCACATGAGGAAATGGCCCTGGAAACCTCATACGAAAAATCCACATGTCCTGGGGTATCAACAAGGTTTAATATAAAATTCTCACCATTTTTATTCCGGTAGGGAATAGTCACAGCCTGGGATTTTATAGTAATACCTCTTTCCTGTTCTATATCCATAGTATCCAGAAGCTGGTTTTTAAAATTACGGCTTTCAACAAGACCTGCCAACTCAATAAACCTGTCAGCAAGTGTGGATTTTCCGTGGTCTATATGTGCAATAATACAGAAATTTCTAATTCTGCTTCTCTCTATTTTCATAATTTATTCCTGATTATCCCTTATTAAATCCTTACTAAAAGAACTTTTTCAATTTATACAACCACATATTATTAAATAAAATTTGTGGTTCCCATATAAGCACCTAACTGGACTCCGCTTTCCAGAAACCCTGCTTTTCTTTTTTTAATCTTTATCTGCATAATAATTAATTTTTGTTCTTCTAAAACTTTCAGCTTTTTTATACTAAAAGGGTCGTTAATAGAAAGACCTGTAATGTCAGCTATGGATCCGGGGAAAACCTCAGACACCATATAATCTGTTCCAAAAATATTTTCAGAAATACTATTTATTACCATTCCAAAAACAGGTGCTATAAGTTTATACTTCAAATCCACTTTGGAGGCATCAAGAACTGGAAAATCAGGTCGAGTCTCAAGTGCAATAATACCGGAGTTTTCAACTCCATCCCTAATCCAATTAATTTTAATTGCCATACCAGGTTTTAATTTTAGGAATAATTTATTTACATCTTCAATTTTTTTTACTTCAACTCCCATTAAACCGGTAATTATATCATTATTTTCTAATCCAATTAAAGAACCTGAATTGCCTGGAGTTTTGTAAATAATTCTTAGACCATTTTTTTCTTCCTGAACAGCTAATCCTAAAAATGGATGCTGAACCCTACCCCCATTATATAAATCAGGAATAAGTTTTGAAATATATTCACCTGGAATTGCGAAATTTATCCCTTCAAATTGTTCAATGCCGGCAAAAACAACACCAACAAGCTCTCCATCATTGTCAATAAGAGGGCCACCGCTGTTTCCATGATTTATAGGCACATCAACCTGAATTACTCCGCACATCTGAAGGAACTTCCTTCCGGAAGCACTAATTATCCCGGAAGTAATGGTATTCTCCAGACCCCCTGGAGAGCCGATAGCAATAATCGGTGTTCCGGGTAGATATTCCTTTCCCTGGGAAAATGAAAAAACCATTTCCGGCTCAAGTTCTACTTTTAAAAGTGCAATATCAAATATTTTATCCCAACCTACCACCTTTGCTGGTATTTTAGTATTCTGATCATCCCATAAACGTACATACAAACGTGAGAAACCTTCGAATTCAGGATCAACTTCACTCTCAATTACATGATAATTTGTTAATAAGTACCCTTTTTTATCAATAAAAAATCCACTACCAATTACACTGTCAGGGATACCAATACCACCCTCTATTTTCATACCTCGATTTACCCAGATAGTAACAGTACCCTTAAGAAAATCAGTTTTTGAAATTTCTTTTTTATCATTATTTAAATCCAAAGCAAGATCTATGGAACGCGAATCAGCTTCATTTATAATTTCAGCAATGAGACTTTTATCGCCTGCACCGGCAACCAGTTCATAAATCCTGACTAAATTACTATCATCAAGTAATTTAATATCCAGATAATTTCTTATTATATAGGACTTCCTGGTATCAGAGATACTCTCATCCTCTTTTAAAACAGAAGCTAGTATTAAATCGTTGTAAGACCATTCACCGTCTATTTTTAAATCTGATTGTTCCGCTGTAATAAAATATTCAGATGCAGCAATATAATTTTTCTTATCAACCGCTTTTTTAAACAATCGGTTTATTAGAATCCCGGCTTCAACCAGTAATTTTTCCGATTCAGTTATATTTTTTTCATTTCCACTTCGCTGTAAAGTTGATATATCTTCCAATACATTGGAAATATCCCCTTCCTGAATAGAATCTTTAATTTTATCAATAGTCAAATCTTCCAGAGTTTGAATATTCCTGTTTATGGGAGTACTGGAACAGGATACAATTAAAAATATTATAAATATGTAAATACTATTCTTCATAATTATTTAGTGCCGCTATCTATATTTATTACAGTATCCAATACACCATCGAATTTTGATGACATTTCACGAAATAAAGTCCCATCTATAGTTCTTTCTCTTGAGTCAATGAGTCCATCCTCATTAAAATCCCAGGTACGAATAAGACCATCCTCATAATTTTGTACATATTCTGCGATCCCATTATTATTTTCATCAAAAGAAATAGACTGTAAAATGCCATCTGCATACTTAAAAATTGTATCAAAGAGCCCGTCATTATCCGAATCTTTATATGCTGTTATAAGAACAGAATTTTTATAATGCTTCTCAACTATTTTTATACCTTCAGAATTAATAACTCTTTCAACACTTTCATCCAGATCTACTATTTTGTAACTTGTAATAGTATTATTTTTATTTGTAATATTTTTCATAGTAGAAGATCCTGTTAACAGATCAGTTTCAGGAAAGACAGCATTTTGTATAATAGAAGGGATTCCATCCATTACATTGGAAGGCAGGTGGACAATATCCATCTCCAGTTTATAGGGAATAAGTTGATATTTAATAACTGACTCTTCACCTGATATAATTACAGAAACTAAATTTGGATATTTATTATAATAATAGGTAATTGCCTGTTTTGCTGTTATTACTTTTACACTTACAGGCAGTATATCCAGGTTAACAAAATAATCTTCCTGATTATCATTATTTCCATCAAAACTGAATGAAACAATTCTACCTTTTTTAAAAAGAGCTTTTGTATCATAGAACCCATCACTATTAGTATCGTATTGAACTGTCATTTCAATTGAGTTAAATCTTGAAATAACTGTTTGTTTATCTTTTATATTATCAAATAAGCTATACACCCATAATAATTCATTATAATCTATTAAACTGTTATCAGGATATAACAGTATTAAATTGTCTATTAATTTATCCTTTTGACTGCACAAATTACTTATATTGTAAAAACGATCCCCCCCCCATTTATTCAAATAATAATTTCTATAATATGCACAATCCGAACTGCTTTTAATGAGGAACTGTACTACTTTCTTAGATATAAGATTTGAGGGATCTCCCTGGGAGAGAATTTTAACTGATTTTTCAAGCCAGGAAGGGCTATACATAGCGAGAATAAGTTGTGCATAATTATCATGAGGATCAATTTCAAGAAGATCTTCTGCCGTTCTTATTGCGACATCTTTTTTCCCGACTCCAATAGAAATACGTATAAAAAAATCTGCAAATTTTGAATTCTTTAGTAGATTTCTACGAAAAGGAACTAAATTTAAATAAGCTTTATCAATATCTCCATTCCAGTACATATATTCAGACAAATAGAACCGGGCTGAGGTTTCATTATAAAAACCCCATTTATCCAATATTATTGAATCGGCTAATTCTTCAATTGGATTATTAGATACTCCTGACTTCCTTCCGGAAACCGCATGAATTAATTTAGCATCAGAACTTTCAGGATTAAAACTCAATGCGATATCCGAAAGAGAAAATGAATCAGCATAATTTCCCTTTTTAAACTGTTCTACACTGTTTTTAATATAAATATCTGCTATTAGCTTATCAGGACTTTTATTAGCTAATCCATCTGAACCGGAAAATAATAAAATGGAGAAAAACAACAAAAATATTATTACAAGAAAATTTCTTTTATTCATATTCTTACTCTATCACAATTCCAGTGCAAAATAAAACAGTAAATTTATTCTGACTTTTCTGATCCTGAGTTCTTTTCAATACCAAGGAGAATTTTAATTTCAGAATCATCCAGAGTCTCTTTTTCAACCAGTTCGATGGCTAAAGTTTTCAACTGGTCAATATTATCATTAAGTATTTTTCTGGTTTCATTCAGAGAATCATCAAGTATCCTGGAAATTTCTATGTCAATTTTCTTTGCGGTTTCCTCAGAATAGTCCTTGTGCCTGGCAATCTCTTTTCCTATAAAAATAGGCTCTTCTTCCTGGCTGAAAGATGTAAAACTAAATGATTCCGACATACCCCATTCTGTTACCATACGTCTTGCAATAGTCGTAGCCTGCTGTATATCGTTCTGAGTACCTGTGGTTGTCTGACCGTAAATAATTTCTTCGGCAACATAACCACCCATAGTTATCTTTATTCTGTCCAGCAACCAGCTTTTATTTTTTGAATAGGAATCTTTTTCAGGCAAGGATAATGCCATTCCCAAAGCACGTCCACGAGGAACTATAGTCACTTTATGAAGTGGATCTGAATTTTTAAGGTGGTAATGCAGTAAGGCATGACCTGCTTCGTGATATGCAGTAGCGGTCTTATCCTCAATGGAAATAACTTTGGACTTACGAGCTATTCCCATAAGAAGTTTATCTCTTGCTTCTTCCAAATGAGAAATATTTACTTTTTTTGAATCTGATCTTGCAGCAAAAAGTGCTGCTTCATTAATTAAATTTGCAAGATCAGCACCCGACATACCAGGGGTGGCTTTGGCAATTCTATTTATATCCGCCCCTTCCTCCAATGGTATTTTTTTTGCATGAATATTTAAAATTGCTTCACGTTCCTTTACATCGGGCATATCTACAACAACCTGCCTGTCAAATCGACCTGGACGGAGAAGTGCAGGGTCAAGTACATCAGGTCTGTTGGTAGCTGCAATAATTATAACCCCGGTTTTTGTATCAAATCCATCCATTTCCACCAGCATCTGATTTAAAGTCTGCTCTCTTTCATCATTCCCTCCGCCATAACCAGCTCCTCTGGTTCTCCCTACAGCATCAAGCTCATCAATAAAGAGTATACACGGAGCATTTTTTCTTCCCTGATCAAACAAATCCCTGACCCTGCTGGCACCAACACCAACAAACATTTCTACAAAATCTGAACCGGACATATGAAAGAAGGGAACTCCTGACTCACCGGCCACTGCTTTTGCCATAAGCGTCTTACCTGTTCCAGGCATTCCGACTAATAAAACACCTTTTGGTATTTTTGCTCCAATGTTGGTAAATTTTGCAGGAGTTTTTAGGAATTCCACTACTTCAGTTAATTCGTATTTAGCTTCTTCCTGCCCTGCAACATCAGCAAAAGTAATATTTTCAAGTTCAGCATGATATTTTTTAGCACGGCTTTTTCCAAAGGAAAAGGCTTTACCCCCTCCACCCTGAAACTGTCTTAACATAAACCAGAAAAAAGCAACAAAAAGAAGCCATGGAAGAAGTTCCAAAATAATCTGCCCAATGGACATTGTTTTTGCAGCACCTGTTACCTTAACACCCTTCTCTTTAAGCTGAACCATCAAATTATCATCATAATAGGGTATTATTGTTTTGAAAACTGTATATTCGGTAGTTTCAGAACCTGTAAGAGTACCTTTTATCTCATTGCTATCAAGTATCTTTACAGCATCTATTTTTCCCTGCTCAAGATAGGACGTAAATACAGAATAAGGAATTTCAACTTCATTGCTTTTTCCATTCATCATAAATAATAGTACAAACATAACAATTAATGATAACAAAAAGAAAAGTGCAAATTTATTTTTATTGAAATCAAATTTCATGTTATTATTGGGATCATTTTTTTCCGGCGGTTTATTCTGATCGTTCACTCATTTTCTCCATATAATGAGCACTGATAACAAATTTTGTATTACCAGGGCTGCTATTCTTGTATTTTAGGGCTATTCTATTGCTGTACCCAAAGGGTTTCCCCAGTAGGGCAATAATTCCTGATCTATCCTCAAGAACAGGAATTTTCCATCTATCTTCTGCTATAACACCCCAGTCCTGATATAATTTCTTAAGGGGTTTTACACCTTCCGCAAGGCTGATACTATCTCCATCTACTTTGTTACGAACAAGAAGAGGCTGTTTGACACTCTTCTTATCCACCCAGATTGCATCCTTCGATTCCATAGTATTTTCATCTAAATTAATTAACAAACCTGAATAAATTTTATTATTCCCCTTTGTTATGGCCTTAAGATAACTTTTTTCGGAAGAAACGACAACAACTCTTTTCCAAATAAGACTCTCTTTTACCCTAACTAACTTACAAAAACTACTCTGAAGAACTATATTTGAATTATTATTGACTCTATTACCCAAAGCATTTCGTAAAAACCTGAATGATAATCGATCAAAGGGTCTGTTTATCCAACTGTTCCAACTTTTATAAAGTGTCTCAAGCTGTCTAAAATCAGAAATTGCCAGATAATCTTTAAGTGAAAAATACGGTTCCCTGTTTTTATTTATTTTAACATCCAGAGGCCTTGCATATTCATCCAAAACAGGTTTTATCAATTCCATTTTATCAGAAAACTGCCCAAGGGATTTTTGATATCCAGGGAAAATTTCAGAGATTACAGGTATAAGATTTAATCTAACCTTATTTCTAAGATACAAAGTCTCAAAATTTGTTTTATCAGATACATATGGTATATCTTTATTTTCTATATATCTGGTTAAATCTTTTTTTTCGAAAACTAACAGAGGACGTATAATTTCTTTTCTTTGTTCAGGAATACCTGTTAACCCATATATTCCCGATCCCTGGAAAAAACGCATTATAAGTGTCTCACTCTGATCATCCAGGGTATGACCCATAGCAATATGTGTAGCACCCAGGCGAATCTTTTCATCTTCAAGAATAGAATATCTATATTCTCTGGCAATTTCTTCTATGCTTCTACCTGTTGATCCTGCTTCTTCAGCTATAAGCCCCTGTTCTATCTCTATTATATTTATTTGAATTTCAATTTGTTCAGATATTTTCTTTATTTTTTTAGTTTCTGCAAGCATATCAGAGTCGGATCTTATACCATGGTTAATATAGACGGCCTCTAATGAATATCCAAATAAAAATTTTAGATCATTGAGAATCCATAGGAGAGCACTCGAATCAGGACCACCTGAAAAAGCAACCAGAATTTTACTTTCTTTCGATATTCTGTATTTTTTTAGAAACAGAATAATTTTTTCTTTAATAATTTCTTCTGTTATATTCATTCATTACTCTCTGAACATTACTGCTTATTAAGGCTTCAGCTGCATAGCTGGCTCTTTCAATACCTGAATTAAATTCTTTCTGTTCATCTGGTTTTGGATTACCCAGGACATGAGAAACAATAGAATTACCTGGTTCGGGACGGGATACACCAACATAAATCCTTATAAAATTCTCAGAACCATAGTGCTCTATAATTGAACTCATTCCATTATGACCCGTAATTGATCCTTTAGTCTTAATTCTGCATTCCCCCAAAGATAAATCCATATTATCACATATAACTGCCATAGGGTTGTCTTTTTGAATGCATTTTAAAGGAAGATACTCCAGAACAAGACCGGAATTATTCATATAGGTAAGAGGTTTAACAAAAATCAAGGGCTTTCCCGAATAAAAGCCCTTTGCAATAAGATATTTTTTAAAAAAAGGTTTTCTAAATTTAAATATCAACCTTTCTGCCAACTTATCAAGTACCATAAAACCGGCATTATGCCTGGTTTTACTATATTCATTCCCGGGGTTACCAAGACCAATAAACAACAAGAAAATCTATTCCTCGATTGTATCAGCAGCTTCATCAGCTACTTCTTCACCCTCTACCATTTCCTCTTCAGGTTCTTCTTCTTCCTCCTCCTTAACAGTTGTAACACCTACTACAGATTGCTCCAAAGTATTAAGTATTTTGACATTTTCAGAAACTTCCAAATCACTTACATGTATTGCATCACCAAGTTCCAGATTAGAAATATCGACTTCAATCTTCTCAGGAATGTCTTTTGGAAGACATTCAATATCAATTTCATGTAAATGCTGTTCCAGCATTCCACCTTCTTTAACACCAACAGAAGCCCCGGTTAAGTAAACAGGAATTCTCGTTTTTAGTGTCTTACCACGCTCAACTTCAAAAAAATCGATATGAGTAATTTTACCCATCATCATATTTTCCTGTGAATCCTTAACCAATACCTCATATTCCTTGTCTTCAACAACTATAGTTATCAGGGTATTTTCAGAAATAGTATGAAATTTTGAATCAAATTCTTTTTCACCTACTGAAATATGAACTGGTTTATTATGCCCATAAATTACAGCAGGAATCTTACCTTCTCGTCGTAAACGTCCTGTAGGACCTTTTTTAAACAATTTTCGTTCATATCCTGCCAGAGTTTTCTGCTCCATGAAATGCTCCTTAAAATTACAATAAATCAGATACTGGGGCGGTGGGATTCGAACCTACGATACCGGCACCAAAAACCGGTGGCTTAACCACTTGCCGACGCCCCAAAGCGTAAAATTTAATTATTGCCGAACCGGCCTTTTTACCAGCCAATCCAAAGATAGGCTTAACTGATTTAGTGTATTATACTTTTTTTTTAATTAAAGTCTATAGTTCAGCTTGTTTCTTCGTTATCTTCTTCTTTTTTCAAAGATGCTTCTTCTGAAGCTTCTTTTTCATACGCAGAAAGGATTTCTCTCTGAAGTTCCGATCTAAATTCCGAGTTTATCGGATGTGCAACATCTTTATATTCTCCGGTTTTAGTCTTTCGGCTAGGCATAGCAATAAAAGCACCATTTTTCCCTTCGATTACCTTAATGTTATGTACAACAAAACAATCGTCAAAGGTAACTGTTACATAGGCCTTAAGTTTTCCATCTGTACCCACCCGGCGAATTCTAATGTCAGTAATCTTCATATACCCTCCAAGAAGTATTAGCTATTAAGCTGTAAGCTAATTGTAAACCGGCTTTGGCCTGTTCGCAAGCATTTTTACTTTATGAGCTAAAATATTATTGTTTTTTAGTTCTTTTTGAGCTGAGATGGCCTTTTTCATATCAGAAAATACAGCAAATACCGAGGATCCTGTACCAGTTATAGAAGAGTATTCAGCCCCATGCTTATTAAGCAGAGTAATAATTTTTTCATATAAGGGGTTTTGGGCATACAGATAACTATGAAATGAGTTTTTAAAATCCCATTCTGACGGACTTAAATCTGAATATCTCCGGTTAATATCACCCGGACTTAATACTTTCATTGTTTTGAAGGAATCGGGATTAATCATTTTGAAAGCTTCTCTGGTACTGCTATGAAAACCTGATTCGGTAATTAATAAAAAAAGATCAGTTCGGGTTTTCAAGGGAATCAGATCCTCTCCCCGTCCCATGGCTATTGCTGTTGAAGCCCCCAGGAAAAAAGGAACATCACTTCCAAGCTCCAGGGCTCCTTTACATAATTCATCCTTATCTGTTTCTATTTTTAATAATGATAAAGTACCAAGCAAAACAGCAGCAGCATCACTGGAGCCTCCTCCCAAACCTGCACCTGCGGGGATATTTTTCCTGCAATTTATGACAAATCCGCCATTTACACTGTAGAGTTCCTTTAACCAGTGCAAAGCCTTGTAAATAAGATTATCCTTTAAGGCACAATCAAAATTCCCTTCTACAATAATTTTATTATTTTTAATTTTTTCTATATAAATTTCATCATAAAGAGAAACCATCTGAAAAAGAGAAATAAGGTTATGGTAACCATCATTTCTTTTTGAAGTTACCTGCAGGTGTAAATTAATTTTTGCAGGTGCTAAAATTTTCAAACCAGTCATTATAAGTACCTCAAACCTAATTTTTTTTATTCCTTTTGTTTGACACCATCATATTACTTTTCTATAATAAATCATATGAATATAACTAATTTAGAATTGTTTATAGATGCAGCGAAGGCAGTTTTTATAGAAATTGGATTTTCAGATCTGGATATCAATACAGATACAGACACAGGTAAAAAATATGACATTATTGCCAGTATAGGCATAACCGGAGAATTCTCCGGTTTTTTACTTATTAAATCTGATTTGCAAAGCAGCATGAATTTTATTAATAAGATGCTTGCAAACATAGGTATGGAATCAGAAGAAAGTGATTTTGGACAATTTCATAAAGAAGCTTTTGGTGAAATATTAAACCAGATATCAGGAAGGGCAACAATGCTGCTTGAATCAAATGGAATAAACAGTGATATAACTCCACCTACTATATTAATTGGCAGCGATATCTCTATAAGCACATATGATGCAGCAGAAACTCTGCACAAAACAATAACAGGGGCTTTTGGATGTTTTAACTTATTAGTGGGAATAAAAGAATAATTCGATTTTATTTGACAATTAAAATAAGTGCTAATAATATACACTAACAAAGGATGCTGGTTAAAGGGGGTATATAAAATGGATGAAGATGATTTCTATGATGATAATTTTGATGATTATGAGAATGAATTTGATGATAAATACTCTGAAGTGGAAGAGGATCTGCTTGATGATGAATATGAAGATGACAGTGACGACGATGACGACGACGACTTTGATGATACGTTTGATGAAGACGAAGACGATTTAATGGAAGAGGATGATCTGGATTATGATGATGGCCTTGACTACGATGATTTTGATGATTGAAAAATAATTTCCCCCGAAAACCATAATTTTTCAAGGTTGTAAAACTCTCTCATCTCAGGATTCATTAGGTGTATAATATAAGATCCACAATCAATCAGTTCCCATCCATCATTAGAGATTTGTTTATGTCTTAATAGAATATCAATTGAATTTTCACTTAATAAATCTTTCAACTGTCTGGTTAACCCTTTCAAATGTCCCATACTGGTTATGGTTGCAATGATCATATAATCAGTCCAGCTGCTCTGACCCCTAACATCTATAACAATTACATTTTCACCATTATGATTGCTTATAAAACCGCCAATGTCTTTTGCCAAACTTTCTTTACTCCTTACAATATCTACCATCAAAATCCTTCCCTAATATTATTATAATTTCTGAATTATTATTTAAATTTTCGTCAAAATAATTTTCCGGTTCATATGATACCTTTTTACATTTAATAATATTTGCAACCTTTTCTGCAGTGCTAATATCACTATTTAAACTGACAACAATTGTTTTATCCAAATTTTTCCTGGAATAGTTTGCTACTCTGACAATATCATAACCAAAGCTCTTAAATACCTGGGAAGTTCTTCCTGCCAAACCTGATTGACCCGTAGCATTTAATATATCCATTGTGATATTCAACTCATCAGCGCTTACAATCCCTGTAGTTGCCAAAGAAACAATAGTCTGCTGTATTGTTTCCCTAAGAAGCTTACCTTCATAATGAGGAAAGAGAAGATTCTTATCCCCAACCTGACGTGTATTCCCCAAAACTCTCTGAAAAACAATTCGATCGGTATCCAGGCTGTTAAATAATTTGAAAAAAGAAATTACTGCATCTTTTTTTAAGTTTGTTTTTAAATTCTCTCGCAGATAATACGAAAAAATTTTAAAATCAAACAAATTAATGTTAGAACCAAATTTGGTAAATAGTGCCTGTAATATTTTCTGTCGTCGGCTTATATGTTCGACTGTACCTGGCATACTATCATCATATTCCATATATAAAGCAGCTTTATAACCATCAAGAACCAGATTACCTGAAGGTAATAAAACCAAATTATCCAAATCCAAAAGTTCAACAGGATTTGCTATAAAAATTTTTATACCATTAAACAAATCCACAATATTCATAAAATCACTTATATCTATTAATACATAATATGGAATATCAGTATCTAAAATCGAAGAAACCTTCTCAACATAAGGTACAGGATCAGATTTATCAAAAAGAACATCTATTCTGTCCATTTTTTTGTATTTATCTATAATTGACCCTATGTTCCCCGGAATGTCAAATAAAGCACCTTTAGAAGTCTTGCTATTATACATGAATAACTCTGAATAGACCAACTGATTATCATCTTTGATTACTATCATTACATTTATCAATTTTCCATCAGTTACTAAATCTGTAATTTGATCGGTTTTAAGTTTTGTTATTAATAATCCAATAGCTGCTGCTGCTATAATCAGAATCAGTACTATTAAGAGTCTCTCCAATGCTTTTCTTCTTCTCAAATCCTAACCTCAAAAAATTAATTATTTTTTTGAATTTGCAAGTTTATCATATAAGAGCATTGAGGCCTTACTTATATGATATCCACAACTCCTTAAATATGCAATTTGCTTATTTAATATTACTAAGGTTAGATCATCCAGATCAAGATTAGCAATTTTATCTCTGAAAGCAGTGTTTATATGTGCACGTCCCGGTTCAATATAATCAGCTACAAAAAGCACCTGACCCAGTTTCCCCATATCCGGATGTCCGGAAGTATGCCACCGGATTGCCTGCAGGATCTCTTCATCTTCTATACCAAAAGTTTTTTTTAATAGTTCAGCCCCTAGTCTTCCATGAAGCAACACCGGATTTTCCAGTTCTTCCTCACATAAAGGATAGCCGTCATTTAAAGAATATATAATAGTTTCAGTAAGAGGAACTTCTCTAAATATATCATGTGCAATACCTGCAAGCTTTCCTTTATACTCATCCAGCCCAAAACGGCTGCACAAATCAACACAAATAAGTGAGGTTGATAAAGAATGCTCCAACCTTGATTTGCTTAAATTAATGTGTACATATTCTTTAATATTATGAAACATCTTTCTTATACAAATCCTTTTTCAATATATAATTATATACTTTTTCAGGAACAAGATACCTAAAGGCTCTTCCGGAACTTATCCTCTGTCTTATATCCGAAGATGAAATACGAATTGAAACATTATCTAAATATTTGTGAGGTATTATTGTTTTATATTCATCCTCAGAATCCCTATGAGCAACGACAATATCAACAAGTACAAGTAAATCATCAATATTATGCCAATCTTTCATACCGGTTATCAAATCATCACCTATAAACAGACCTATTTTACCGGAAATAGAAAACTTGGAGCTTATATGTTTAACGGTATCAATCATATAGGAAACACCACCGCGATTTATCTCACAAAGATCAATTGAGGATGTATTATCTTCCAGAGCAAGGTTAATCATTTTAATACGATCATCGGTAGAAACAAGTTGAGATCTTGATTTATGAGCCTGAAAATTTGAGGGTATAAATAGAATTCTTTCATAACCTAACTGAAATTTCAATTCTTCACTAACATACAAATGACCATTATGTATCGGATTAAAAGTCCCTCCAATTATTGCTGTTTTCACACTAATCTCCAATTATGGCTAAAAATGCATTTTCGATACTTTTAAAACCTTCTCTTGCATAAACAGAAATGCCTAATACAGTTTCATCAGGTAAGGATTTTTTTAATTCTTCAATTTTTTCGTTATTTGTATCAAGATCAGTCTTTGTACCTAAAATAATCCTTGTACGCAGAACCAGCTCCGGTGCAAATTCTTTGAGTTCATTATACAGTACTTTAAATGTATCCAAAAAACCAGGATCACTAAGATCTATAAGAAAGATTAGGGCTTTTGTCCTTGAAATGTGTTTTAAAAACTTAAATCCCATTCCGGCACCAGAAGAAGCCCCTTCTATTATTCCAGGAATATCAGCAATTATAATATCCCCTTCAACTGTCTGCATCACACCAAGATTTGGAATTTTTGTTGTAAAAGGATATGAACCTATTTTGGGTTTTGCATTGGTTAAAGCATTTAACAAAGAAGACTTTCCTGCATTGGGGAGACCAACGAAGCCAATATCAGCAATAATTGCAAGTTCAACATGAAGACGTTTTTCCCCAACCTTTTTACCTTGCTGAGCATACCGGGGAGTCTGCTTTCTGGAAGTCGAAAAATGATAGTTACCCAAACCACCTTTTCCGCCTCTTGCAAAGACCCATCTGTCAATATTTGTTAAATCTTTGAGGATTATATCCGTATCAGCATCTTTTATCAGTGTCCCGTGGGGTACAAGAATCTCTACATCAAGGCCATCCCGACCATGGCGACGACTGCCTTCTCCCTGGTGACCATTTTCAGCTCTATAAACTCTTTTACGTTTTAGGTGTGATAATGTCTTTAAATTATTCCTGACAACAAAGACAACATCGCCCCCCTTGCCGCCATCACCACCATCAGGACCACCAAAGGGTACATACTTTTCTCTTCTAAAAGAAACAGCTCCGGCACCACCGCTACCGGCAGAAACATCAATAAAGGTTTCATCTGCAAAACCTATCATTCTAATCTCTTAATGGTATAAGTCTAAGCAATAGTATCAATATTAACATACTTTCGATTAGCTCGTTGCTTAAAAGAAACAGCTCCTGCTGCTTTAGCAAAGAGAGTAAAATCTTTTCCGCAGCCTACATTAATACCAGGATGAAATTTTGTACCGTGCTGACGTACAATAATTTCACCGGCTTTAACTATTTGTCCCCCGGATCTTTTAACACCTAAACGTTTGGATTCAGAATCCCTTCCGTTTTTAGTACTACCACCACCCTTTTTATGTGCCATTATAATTCTCCTTAAAATCTTAAATACAAGAATCATCCTTCTCGAGATGAATTCTACAAAAAGAAGGATATTCCAAGGCCAAATCTTTTAACCCCATTACCGTAAAAGCACTAACACCCTGAAGCCAAGCTCTCCTGGATACATCTAACAGAGACAATTCAAGGTAAAGCCTTCCCTCTTTTTCTATCTTACCCGTAACCTTAATAGAAGGTTCTATTTCCAAGGTTCTGGAAACTGTTCTTAATAAAACAGATGCTGCAGAACAGACAATATCATGCCCTTTTGCAGCAAAACCTGAATGACCTGAAGCATCGACAACCGACAGACATCCGCTGTCATCCAGGCATAAGGTTATATTTATCAATAAATACTAAACCCCCACTATTTCGTTTACTTTAACAAAGGTATAATTTTGTCTATGACCCTGTTTACGTCTGTATCCCTTTCGTCTTTTAAACTTAATAATAGTTACTTTCTTTCCTTTTCGATGATCTTCTACAGTTGTACTAACCTTTACACCCTTTACATAGGGAGTACCAACCTTAACTTTACCATCGTTATTAAGAAGCAGAACAGAATCAAACTCTAAAACTGACCCATTCTCCGCATCTACTTTATCAATTTTCAAGATCGAATCTTTTTCAGCCTTGTATTGCTTACCTAGAATTTCTACTAATGCGTACATTAACTTAACCTCAATTACTACAAAATCTACATACGCTACTATATAGCATAACTAACTCGGTCTGGTCAATAGTTTGTCCTGGAAAAGCTTTTTACACTGTCTAAAAAAACATGGATTGGACCTAATTAATAGAACTGTTCAAAATGAAGAAAGCAGTTTTACCGCAACCATTAGAGCCGCAGCCAACACAATAATTGAAAAATATTTTTTTAATTTATTACCATGAAGTTTGTGACTAATTGTAATACCAATACGAACGCCTATTGTACCTGCAGCTAATAGAGATAGTGCAATTGGTAAACTCACCTTTCCACCGGTAACAGTATTTGCTGAAATCCCTTTTTTCATAACTGCAGAAATAGAACTAACAAGAACAACTGCAAGACTGGTACCAACAGCAAGATGAGGAGCAAGTCCCACGCCCAGAACAAGAATAGGCATAACCAAAACGCCACCACTAATACCCATTAGACCAGTAAGGAGCCCGCCAATAAAACCAATACCAAAGAGACCGATGATGCTGACTCCTATCTGCCCGGACATGGGCAGATTAGTATTGGGGCCTAATTTCAATTTCTGAAGAAAGGTTACCGGGCGTATATCAGATTTTTCATCATAACTTGTCTCTCTGGACATAACCCAGGCAATAACAAGCAATATAAGTATAAAAACTCCCTGCATAATCTGATCAAAAAGGATTCTGTTTCCACCTGAAAAAGCAATTAAACTATCCTGTAGTATATCACCGGATACAGCACCCATCATACTTCCTGTTGAAATATAAAGAGCAGCTTTAAGTTCAATATTTTTTTTATGAAAATGTTTTATTACCCCGGTTGTACTTGTACCAATTATATAGCAGGTTGCACTGCCAGCTGCAATATCCATGGGAATTCCAAGAAAAATATTCATTAATGGAACAAGGAGAAAGCCCCCTCCAACTCCAAAAACACCTGCCAGAATCCCAATTAGAAAACCAAGACCGGCAAGAGAGATAAAAAAGACAGGGCCGGTTAAAAAGGAAGTAAACGAAGGTGAAATTAGCTGAAAATAATCACTCATACAGAACCATTGGATTTACGAATTATTTTTAAAATGATATATTCAAAAAAATCAAGAACTGGAACCATCATAATTCCCCAGAGAAGAGGGATAAGCACAAGTGTTATCACAGAAAGGGCTTTTATCATTAAATTTTCTCTCCTTACCAAATAGAACATATCATCTATTAGTGCTCTTGTTCCAGTAAATATTTGGTAGATGTGAGCAGCAACACTCTTGCAGCCAGGGATACAGCACAAAAAATTTGTTAGGGGTTATATTGAATAAGAATCAGAACCGATTACTTTTTTTAAAAAATTAGCATAAGTTGAAATTGAGCTATTTTCCCTCAGAAAAGATATTTTGTAACTATTATTGGAAGTTGTAATTGTCATATTAGATATTGCTGAATTCCATTGATCCTCTTCCCAAACCATATCCGTTATTTTATTGATTGGGACATAATAAGTCTCCTTCCCGTAAACTGCCTGATTTCTACGTTTAAAAGGCATTCCTCTGCTAATAATAATAAGTTCCCTGCCGTCTGACAGATGTAGGGATTCAAGCAATGTTTTACCAAAAAGTCTATGCTGCAATTTTCTACAAAACCTTTTTTCATATAGACTGACAGAACTTTCCCTCTGATAAGATAATATTTTAAATTCAGGGTTTTGAATTTTTTCTTCAGTAACCAGTCCTTCAAAATAAAAACTCAATAGTAATTTTGAAGTATCAATAATACTATTATTGGGGATTGTACACTGTGTACCAGCAGTGTAGCGCTGACGTATTATCTCCAGCATACGAAGAATAATATTCTCAGAAACGGTATTATAGGGTAAATTATAGACTATGTCGGACATAACCATTAGTAAATTTCCTTTAAGAAGATTAACCTGATTTTGAAGACATTCAATTTTCTCGTATAAATATGAAGTTGTTATTATTTTATCACCTTCTCTTTTAAGTATAAGAATATCTGTTTTGTACATACTGACAACATAGTCATAAAGAGGCATTCCCGGACGAGCTTTTCGCCTTTCAATCTGCCGTGGAATTTTTATACTAAAGAGCGGCTTTTCAGTTCTGACACTATATTTTAGAAACTGATCCGGAATAGGACAGTCTTCAGATATTTCATATATCCAGGGACCAAAACTGTCATATTCCTTATTCCTCATAATTGACATTTAAAGTTCCTCTATTACTAAGTGTCAGAACAAAACATTCTGACACTTGGTATAATTTAATCTGATATCTTTCTTGTTGCAACATCAAAAATAACAGCTGCGGCAAGAACAGCACCACGAACAATATATTGCAATGATATATCAATACCCATTAAATTCATTCCACTGGTTAGAGAAGTATAGACAAAAGCACCAATCAATGTGCCCACAATACTGCCAACTCCACCTGCAACAGCAGCACCACCAATAAACGAAGAAGCAATTGCGTCAAGCTCAAACGATGTACCGGCAGTGGTGGTAGCTGACTGCAAACGTGAAGCAAAGAGCATCCCGGACAGTGCAGCAAGCATTCCCATGGAAGCAAAAACTATAAAAGTAATTTTTTTTACATTTATACCGCTTAACTCCGCAGCTTCCGGATTACCTCCCACTGCATATATATGACGTCCAAGGACTGTTTTCCTGGTAATAAACGAATAAATTCCAACAACAAGCAGCATAATTGCAACAGTCCAGGACATTCCGTTATATCCTGAGAGAATCCAGGTCACCAGCCCAAGCAAAATGGAAATAAAAATTGTCTTGAGAACAAATAAATCACGATCCAGGACTTTAAAATTATACGATTGCTTTTTTTTACGTGCTTTAACTGAACTGATAATCACAAGGATTATCGAAATAAGTCCTAAAAAGAGTGTAAATTTATGTGTTTTGGGTAGAAACGTATCTGAAGCAAAAAAATCCGGTATATAGCCATTTCCCATAGCGTTAAAAATTTTATTTGGGATAATAATAGTCCCTGTTTTTAATGTGGCAAGCAACAACGCTCCTCTGTAAACCAACCACCCGGCAAGAGATGCTACAAATGCCGGGATCCCCAATTTGGCTACAGGATATGCAGTAAGCAACCCTGCAAGCATACCAAGAACCAATACCATTGGAATTACAACAAAAACAGGCATATGCCATGAAACCATAGCAATTGCAGATATTGCACCAAGGAATCCCGATAGATATCCAACAGAAAGGTCAATATGCCGAATAACTATAACAAGAGTCATTCCTACAGCAAGAACTGCAATATAACCCGTTTGATTGATCAAATTACTAATGTTTCGGGAGGAAATGAATATCCCTTGAGTAGTAATTGTAAAAAAAATAAAAATGCCAAACAGAGCTATTAACATACCGTAGTTACGAATATTTTTTTTTAGTTCCGTTCCTAAATTTTTCATCGCCATAGTATTCTCCTCAATTTATTGCCAGTTGCATTATTTTTTCCTGAGATGCTTCTTCAATAGGCATTTCTCCGGCTATCTTCCCATCAGCGACAACATATACACGGTCACTCATGCCCAATATCTCAGGAAGCTCAGATGATATCATAATTATAGACATACCCTGGGAAACAAGTTTGTTCATTAGAGTATATATTTCATATTTTGCTCCTACATCGATACCTCTGGTAGGTTCGTCAAGTATCATTATCATAGGATTGACAAATAACCATTTGGCTAATGAAACCTTCTGTTGATTTCCACCACTTAACTTATTAAGTTTCTGTTCAAGAGAAGGTGTTTTAATACTTAAAGCATCCTTATATTTTTGAGCTGTTATTATTTCTACATTTTCATCAACAACCAGGTTTTTCTCAATCGCTTTCAGGTTCGCTATAGTTATATTTTGTTTGACATCCTGTCTAAGAATTAAACCATTTTTCTTCCTGTCCTCAGACACATAGGCAAGACCAGAGGAAATTGCATTTCCAGGATGGTTAAAAGTCTTTTCTTTCCCCTTGATAAAGATCTGTCCACTAACAGTATATTCATCAGGATTACCAAATATACTCCTGGCAAACTCGGTTCTTCCTGCACCCATAAGTCCGGCAAGTCCTACAATCTCCCCTTTTCTTACATTCAGAGATATATTATCAAGAACCTTCCTGTTTGATTGTCTTTCAACCGCAGTCCAGTTTTTAATTTCCAAACCTATATCCTGCAAAATTTCATTTTTTCGTGAAGGATATATATTATTGATTTCCCTTCCAACCATATGTTTAATTAATATATTCTCAGAAACTTCATCTTTTTCTGCATCCAGAGTACAGATAGTTTGTCCATCTCTTAATACGGTAACTGTTTCAGCTATTCTAATAACTTCTTTCAGCTTATGAGTAATCATAATAGAAGTAACACCCTGAACCTGAAGTTCCTTTATTAACTGCAATAAATTATCACAATCATCTTCATTTAAAGCTGCTGTAGGCTCATCAAGAATAAGTAATTTAACATTTCTGCTTAATGCCTTTGCTATTTCGATTAACTGCTGTTTACCAACTCCTAAATCTTTAATCTTAGATTCAGGATCAACATCCAGGCCTACTTTTTTTAGAACTTCACCAGCCTGCTTTATAGTTTCATTCCAGTCTACTATACCATTTTTTTGTATCTCATGACCAAGAAATATATTCTCATAAACCGTAAGTTCAGGAAATAATTCAAGTTCCTGATAAATTATAGCAATCCCTGTTTTTTCACTATCATGAGGATCTTTAAACTCCTGAACTTTTTCTGAAAAGATAATGTCCCCATCATAAGAACCAAAGGGATAAACACCACTTAGAACTTTCATTAAAGTGGATTTTCCTGCTCCATTCTCTCCAACAAGACAATGGATTTCTCCCTCGTTAACACTAAAAGATACATTATCCAATGCTTTTACACCTGGAAACAATTTAGTGATACCTTTCATTTCAAGTATTTTTTTATTACTCATCCCATTTCCTTCACCTTTAATTATATAACACTAATTCATAATATAATAAAATTTCTTTCCCGTGAAATAATAAAAGGGCGGCGGCCGGAAACCACCACCCTGAATTTTTATCCAGTATCAAACTGTAAATATTTTAGAGCCCTGTAAAATCACTTGCAGAGTAGTATCCACTGTCTATTAAAACAGATTTAACATTATCAGAAGTAACTGTAATAACTTTTGTCTGCATTGCAGGAACATCTTTTTCCCCATTAGGATAAGAGCCAGTAGCTACTGGAGTCTTTCCCTGAAGAAAGGTTACTGCTGCACTAATAGCATCATCTACCAAAGACCTAACATCTTTGAAAACCGTCATAGACTGTTTTCCGTCAATAATGTACTGAACTGAAGCTTTTTCTGCATCCTGGCCTGTAATATAATATTTACTTACATCACCGTCAGCAGCAAATGTATCTGCAATGGCTCTTGCTGTACCATCGTTAGGAGCAGCTATATAACATACACCCTTATCTGCAGCACTTGCTGTTGTAAGATTAGCTTCTGCAAGATTCTTTGCAAAATTGAAGTCCCAGTTTGTTGAAACCTGACCAATAATCTTACCAAGTTCAACTCTTGATAATTCTTTTTTTCCACTTAGAGCAACTGCTTCACTTGAATTTTTAATTACAAATGTACCATCAGCAATTTTTGGCTGAAGAACATTCCATGCACCATCAAAAAAGATAAATGCATTATTATCACTTGCAGCACCGGCATACAGGTAAAGATTATTTCCTTTTCCCTTGGCATTATCTACAAGATACTGTCCAAAAGCTTTACCTACTGAAAAACTGTCGAATGTAACATAGTAATCAACTGCTTTTGTATTTGTTATTAGACGGTCATAGGAAATAACTTTAACGCCGGCATTTTTAGCATACTCAGCTGCAGCGGCAGCAGCGGCACCATCCTGAGGTGTCATAATTAAAACTGTAATTCCCTTTGAAACAAGAGCTTCTACGTTTGCTCTTTCTCTTGCAGAATCACCCTGGCTGAATAGTATTTCTACACTGTAACCGGCTTTTTCCAGAGCAGCCCTGAATCTTGCTTCATCCTGAAGCCATCTTGGTTCATCTTTTGTAGGTAGAATAATACCTACTGATAATTTTTTTACACCCGATGCACTCCCTGAATCTTTCTGACCATTGGCAAAAAGACCTGCAGTTACGGTTAGTGCAATGATCAGTATCATTGCAATTAGAAATAATCTTTTCATTTAAAATCTCCTTAAAATATTTTCTTATAAACATTTTATTATGATTTTTTAAATTCTGATACAGGAATTATTTGCCAACAACTGGTCTATTTTGACTTACAGTTTAGAAGACTTTACTATTATAGCATAATATTAATATCAATTTTGTGCAGAACTATTTATATAAACATCCTCTTTTGTATGAAAACCGTCAAGAATAATTGTTTCATCCATATTCTTTTTAAATACTGCTATTGGCTTTTCCATAAAAAAAGCTAGATCCTTACCGCTATGATTATCAATAAACTGATCAGGCTCAGGAAGCTTACCACAAGCCATTTGCACAGCAATAGATGCAGCCCGCTCTGCTAGTCTGGGTATGGGCTTATAAACTGTCATTAACTGGGTTCCTTCCACAACTCTTTGACAGGAAAGTAAGTCTGCATCCTGCCCCACAACATAAACCTTTCCGGCCAAACGCCTTTCTGACAGAAGTCTGATTGCTGCTTCCGCAATCATATCATTCGCAGCTGAGATTGCCTGGATATCCTGAGTCTTACTCAAAACCCTACCTATTTTCTCTGTAGCTTCATCAAAACTCCATTCATCCAGCCAAATTTCATCTATAACATGAATTTTTCCACTAGCAATATATGGATCAAGGATTTCATGAACACCAAGATTTACTTCATAACTGTTATTATCACGAACGGATCCATTTATTATTAAATAATTTCCTTCCGCAACTTTAGAAACCAATGCACTTGAGAGGAGGTGCCCGACTTCTCTATTATCAAAAGAAATGTATCCTGTTATTGGCACCCCCATAATGGGTCTGTCATAAGAAAGTACAGGAATTCCTTTTTCCATTATTTTTTTTATAATTCCGGATAAAAGATCCATATCCTCAGGAATTACAACAAGCACATCAATATCCTGATCCATTAGATATTGTAACTGCGGAATCTGCCCCATGGCATCTCCAGGTGATTTTGCAAAAATAACTTCGGCATCCAATTCTCTGGCTTTTGACATAAAAATCTTTATATCTTTATCCCATCTTTCAATGAGAAAAGTATCAGAAGCAGTAGAAAACCCGATTCGGATTCCAGACTTCAAATTTGACGGTTTTTCTTTTGAACAGGAAAACAGTGAAAAAAGTGACACAACTACTACCATCAATGTCCTTAACTTCATTTTTTTATACCTTCTTTATCCAAAGATGAAGGAGAAAAGCCCATCTGTTTTCTAAATATTCTGCTAAAATAATTAGGATCCTTATAACCTACCATATAAGCAATTTCTTTTATAGAATATTTTTTTTCTTCCAGTAATATTACAGCCTTATTCAATCTGTAACGATTTAGATAATCTATAAATGTTGTTCCAAGATATTCAGGGAATAACCTGCTTAGATAACTCCCTGTCACATTACTTTCCTCTGCAACATCTGATAACTGGAGTGTTTTTTGATAATTTGATTGAATATAGGCCAATGCAGTTGTAAGGGGTCCTGGATAGGATTGTTTCAACTTAACTCTTATAAGTTCCTGAAGACGTATTAGAGCCTGGGAAGACCATTCTTCCCATTCCTTAAGATTACTAAGAACCATAATCTCATTTGCAGGATCAATATCAAAATCTGAGATTGCCAGAATTTGATAATCCAGCCTTTCCAGTATCATAGTAAACAGTGCAACCATTTTACCAAGAGCAACTTTAAAAGGATATTTATTAAAAATCTCGTTCCAGTACTTAACAAAAAGATGCTGATCCAATGGAGTATCCCCGTTTAAAATACTGGTGCATATAAGTCTTGTCTGTTCCCGCTTTGCAGATTTTGTATTCTGAACTTCGGAAGCTTCTGCAAAAGGGAGAAAAGCTTCGGAAAATGAACTATGTAATTGAGATAAAGGATGAACAGAACCCTCACCCAATAGGAAATTATAAGAATTAAAGCCATCTAAAATCTTTTTAGCATGATAACTCAAATTATTAAGTGTACGTTCTTCGGGAAAAAACATAATAATTCTTCCTGTAACAACTGTACCCAGACAATTATATTTAAACTGAATTTTCTCCAAAACAGATTTATAAACATCTTTTTTAATATCTTCAGATATATCACCAACAATTTCTAATAGAAAGATCCTTCCTTTTTCACATTCAATATCAAAATGATGTAAAAAATCATCCCATAACTTTTTACTGGAATCCCTCCACATTATGCCCCTGAGAAAGCGATCCTTTTCTTCAACCTTGGTTTTATTTAAAAGTTGAACATCTTTAACTATGCGAAGCTCTCTCTCTTTCTGTACATCCAAATGATTTTTTACTTCAGAAAATTCCTTTAACAGCTTTTTTTTAGAAATTGGTTTAACCATATAACTAAATACCCCTAAAGGGATTGCTTTCTGGGCAATATCAAATCTTTCATAAGCTGTTGCAAGAATGAATACAATATTTGGAAACTGCGGTCTAATCTGCTTAATTACTTCAAGTCCGTCAATTCCCGGCATTTGAATATCCATAAAAATCAGATCCGGAGTTAATTCAGGTATTAAACGAAGAGCTTCAGTTCCCGACCGAGCCTTCCCGCAAAGTACGAAATCCCTTACATCCTTATCCATGATAAAGGCAAAGCTCTCCAGAACAGGCTCTTCATCATCGACAATCATAACCTTATACATGCTTCACCTCCGTATGAATTCGAATTTGAATTTCTGTGCCTATCGCCTGAGATGATTTAATATCAATTACATCCTTCTGATCGGGATAAAAGAAATAACATCTCTGAATTACATTTTCCAAACCCATCATACGGGAATTTAACTTATAATCATGAGTATGAGGTGTTAGCAATTCCCTGACTGTGTCTTTGGCAATACCACTTCCATCGTCCCTTACAGAAATTAAAAGAACAGGATCAATATATGAAACAGAAACAGTAATTGTTCCAAGGCCTTCTTTTTTCTTAAAAGCATGTAATACTGAGTTCTCAACCAGGGGTTGGATTATCATAGAAGGACAAGTAAAATTATCCACTATATCATCCTGAACATTCAAAATAAGTTTCAATGTTTTTGGAAAACGGATTTTGAGTATATTATAATATGATTTAAGCCCCTCAAGTTCATGACGAAGGGAAACAAAAAATTGTTTTTCTCTTATGTTATACCTAAAGAGTGCCGCCAGGTTTTCCATGTATTCAGCAGTTCTATCTGCATCCTCCATAATTGCAAGTTGTACACCCGTATTAATTGTATTAAAAAGAAAATGAGGGTTCATTTGTGCCTGCATAGTATAAAGTTCCATTCTTTTTAATAATTGTTCCATTTCCAAATTACGATATTTCTCGGTTAGCACTTGCTGTTCTATCTCTTTCTGTTTATGGAGTTCATCAACATAATGACGGATATTCAATTTCATATCATTAAAGGCTTCAGCCACCTGGTTAACCTCTGTTACAGAGTTAAAATGAATATCCGGAATATCAAAATTACCCTTCGAAAGCTTAGCAGCCATGAGAGAAAGCTGATACATAGGATTGGCTATATTATTTAACGTTCGCATTAGAATTGAAAAAGCAAAAGCTGTTGCCAAAAGAATCTGAAGTATACCATATAGCTGCATCTTTCGAAAAAGTTCAAGAAAACGCCTGTACTCCGCCAACTGTATACGAAAACCCAAAAGGCTTGCATCATTTATTTTTGAACTTATATAATTGTAAAGAACATTAAGATCAGAATAACTGTTTATATACTGCTGCACTTTACGACCCCGTTTTTGTTCTATAACTTCATTTAATTTTATTAAATACGAATCAATAAGAAAATAAATCTCTCTTTTTATTAGATCAGAATTACTTGAAGTTACAGGTCGTTGATTTGGAACAACTTCGTTTAATGTTTCTATAATAAACAAAAGTGTTGCCAATGAAGATGAAGAATAACTTGTTAAATAAGTATTAAGCGGCTCCTGAATGTCATCCAGGTTAAACTGCAATTCCTGTAGAAACTGTTCATCTTTAAAACGTCTGTCAGCAATATGTTGAAGGTTTAATGAGTTTATAAAAGCAAAACCCATAGAAAAAATAATAATTACCATACTAATTAGGAAATATACAAATAATCGTGATCTTAATGAATTTTTCATGGATTCCGGCCTGTGATCACAGTAATGCCTGTATCAACATAAGCAGAGGTATAACCATTTATGCTTATCTCTTTTAATGCAAGAACTGTGGAATAGCCAATTCGATATGGATTACGTACGATAGATCCAAGAATAACTCCCTTATCAATATAGGCTTTTATGGTCTCATGCTCTCCAAATCCTATTATTTTTACCATGCCAACAAGGTTCATATCTATAATTGCCTGTACTGTGACAAGAGTATCATTTGGATCTGTAAGAACAATTATATCGATGGATGGACTGGTTTTTAGTAATTTATACGCAAGCATTTCCGCATCCAGAGGGTTTAAACTTGTTTCCTCGGTTCTCAATTCTACCAGACTGCCACCAAGAACAGTTTTAATTCCCATTTCAATTAAATTATCATCTGATTTTAAGCCAGGGTTTTTTTTACTGTAGACCAAAACCATTTTCATGGATTCCGGATCTGTAGTTTTCGCAATTTGCCCTATTGCCTTGCCAACATTAAAATTATTGGTACCTATAAAAAAAGAATTTGATCCCTGCAGAACCTCATTCTCAATCTGAACAACAGGTATGCCCTCATTTAATATATCTCCCAGAATTTTTAATTTTTTATCATCTTTATCATAAAGATATAATCCAAGTCCGTCAAAACCGGACAGATGTGCCATTTCAAAGCTTACCGGATCGGAATCAATTGAATGGAAAGTAATTGCACAATCCAGAGATTTCCCGGCGTCAATTGCACCTTCTTTTACTTTACTAAAAAATGAATGATCAGCAGCAGGTAGAAAAAAAGCATAATGATACTTTACTTCCTTTGCTGTATCATCAGCTTTTCCTGATAGAAAAGGTGCCTGAATCATTGTTCGGGAAGAGAGAAAAAGAAATATAAAAAAAGCAGTACCAAAAAAATATGGCATTATTTTAAAAAATTTATTCACTTTTCAATAGTATAGCCTTGAGGTATCTGTTGTAAAGCTGTTTATTAGAGCCTGTAAAGTTTTCTGTGTAACTGCCATTTTTAATCATCAGTAAACCAGTTACACCAGGCTGGAATCCAAAGGCAACCCGACATTTTTAACTATTGAAAAATTATTAAAGGCCTTTCCGGATTTTCCCCTTGGTGAATGGTTACCTTTCAATACCACTGTTAAATAATAAGTACAACTATATCTTTATCCAGTCTGGTTACTTTTGCAACAAAGTTGAAATCGGCTTCATTTGACAGTATATCATATGGATATGTTCTCCACTGGAGGTAATTAGTTATGGCACCCCATGAACCTGAATGTGTTTTATTAAAACGTCGTGGTGCAGAACATATAATGCGATTATTATCAGACAAGAATAGGGAAGAGGAATTAAAGTTTTGGAGTGAACGCACGAAACAATTGCGTTCCTTATATAAGACCAATAGAGAAAAAGTAAATTAGATTATGCATTGTGAGCAATAATAGAATTATCATAGGAATAATTTCTATTTCTACAACTTCTCCTTTATCTGAACAATCATATTTTTATCCAATTTTGTTACTTTAATGACAAATTCAATATCGGCTCCATTAGCCAGCATTATTTTTGCTGTTTCCAGTTTTTCTTCCTGAATACCTTCTTGAATGCCTTCTTGAATGCCTTCCTGTCGTATTTTCATGGCTGTTGTCATAGCAATTTGACCTCCTTGCGGTGATATTTTATTTAAAGATTCTTTAATATAGGTTTTATCAATTTCTGTTGTATTCATTATATAAAGGAGAAATGATATTACAGCTTCTCTTTTATCTTCTTCAAAATAGTCTACAAGTAGTGCAAAAATATTCTTAAGTTGTGTTTTAATATATTCTTCATCGGAGATGTGCTTGAAAAGTAGTGCCAGTACCTTGTTTATACTGGAATTAAATCTTTCTATTATTTTCTTATCCGATATTTTGGTTAAATCGGTTAATATATAACTGAAATCCGGGATAAATGGTTTTAAAGATTCATTGATACCTGGGAAAAATGATGAAAAAGGTTTTACTTCCCATTTCTGCCTGCCATGGTAATATATCATAGGAATAACTACAGGGGGATCTTCTTTGTTTTTTATTGCATAATTCCATATATTAAGAATGTACTGTAGTAGTTGAATATATTCATTTTCCGGTTTATAGCTCTTATGTTCAAACAGGATAGTAATTTTTATTTTTAATGAATCGTTGTAAATGCATGAAAAAACAAGATCCGAGTAATATTCTTTCAGACCAGAATCAATGTAACTGTTATTATCATTTTCCAGAGTTTCGAGATTAAGGTGCTTAAGAAGTTCTTTGGGAAAGGTAGATTCAATTAGATCTTTAGCATTATCCTTTACGCTTTCTATTTCCTTAAACAATTTATCATGAGGACTGATAATATCTTTCATAGTTTAAATATACAACAAGGAGAAGATTGCGGCAAGAATCTACTTGCCTATTAGGGGAATGTCTTGAGATTGAGAGTTGTCATTCTCAGGGAGATACTATTCCCATACTTAAAAAGATGCTAAAAGAAGCTTTGGATTTGACCCTCGATGAACCGGCAAGTTCAAACCTGATGTTCCCAAGGCCAAATTCTGAGTATGATA
>Ga0190306_1000037_pt1 | contig 55352 bp, 93 predicted proteins | sample 48700734_MG_FD_161657 | JGI IMG/M metagenome (GOLD analysis project Ga0190306, IMG submission 161657) | Hydrothermal vent sediment bacterial communities from Southern Trench, Guaymas Basin, Mexico - 4870-07-3-4_MG | ecosystem: Environmental > Aquatic > Marine > Hydrothermal vents > Sediment ... | reverse complement strand
ATTTTTACTCCTCTTCTTCTATTTCATTAATAATTTGTCTTAATTCTTCAAAAAGATAATCAGATTTAACTGTTGGCATATAATCGCCATCATCAATATAAACATTTTCCAAAATTCTTTTACAGACATCAATCAGATCATCCAATTGACTATCCTTCATTTTGAATCACCACCATATTAAATATCTCTCAATAAATGAGCTTTATAAGCTTTCATTATCCTTTCAACTTCATTTTCCAAATTAAGACTTTGTAGAAAATGTGCGTACACTCCTCGATAATTATTATGAAACTTTTTCCTATGTTTGTAAACTAAACACAAATAGTAATCCAATGAAATTTTATTTTTTCCATTTAAAAATTTCCATAATCTATTGTCCACTGCTACATAACCAAATGTTTTGGCAACATTGAAAGATGTCTTAAATCGTTGAGCAAATTTAAATAATGTATTAACAATTTTCTTATTTTTATCTTTTAATGGAAATGTGCCTACCAAATCAGGATTTAGTGTCAGCCAATCTGCAATATATAAAATAGTGCTAGGACGAAAATATTTAAGAACCCACTCAAAAGGATTTGAAGTCAAATTAGGTTGAGGAACTGCAATTATCAAATTCGGCGTAAAAACATCTGAAACCCTTTTTAACTTAGATTCTCTATAATTAATTAAAATTTGATAAGCCTTATAACTATGATAATAAAAATTTGGATAATCTTGCATTTTAACCTCCTAAAGTTTTTTTATTTTAACATATCAAATTTCTTTGTCAAGCATAACATAAATTTTTTATTATGTCAACAAGAGGAAAAAATCAAAATTAAAGTAAAAAGGAAAGCAAGGAAATTTTATATAAAAATTTTAAAAATTTGTAAAATTAAAGTCAAAAAATAAATCCATAAAAATTTAATATTCCATTTTAAAATATTAAAACTTAAATAGCAAAAAAATCGGGAAAAATGAATAGTTGAATTTAAAATATTAAAATTTAAATACTAAATCTTTAATATAGTTTTTAAGAAAATTCTTGACGAAACACTTTACAAATTTTGTTAACATGCGGTATCTACAAGTATAAGCTACAAACTATAGAGAGTCTATAATATTAATTCTAGTCTTTTAGTTATAAATATATATAATATATAATATCTAGTCTGTAAGCTTATAAAATACTAATACTCCATACCAAGAACTAAGAAAAAAAAGAGCAAAAAAAGAACCAAGTAAACCTTCAAGGCTAGTTCCAAAGGTGGTTCATCTGAGAATAAATAGAACCATCCAGATTCACATACTATGTCCCAAGCATTCGGCAGTGTCTTATAGGATCCATCCTGTACTTATAAGCTGACAGAAGAACTAATAACATTCCACTCAAAATTTAACAACCAGAGCTATTTTGGTTAGACTTTCAAAAAATAAATCACTCGAAACAAATATTCCGTACGAAACACTCATACACCAGTGCACATACGAACAACTATAAAAGGTTTGCTAGTAAGAGCTAGTTCCAAAGTCTTTTAGGATAATCCACACTATATTTTCTATACAAATACCCAAGTGCTTGCTTTTTCCTGTACTTAGAAATTAAGTCCAAAATTAATTAGGGTGTTCAAGAAGCGCCGCGAGCGGCGTCAAATCTACATTTTTGTAAATTCCAGAAAAAAATCTTTACAGAAATTTTACATTATGAAAAAATGGAATTTTGCAATTTTTTGCCCGCCGCCGCCCGCCTGCATTTTCACATTTCGGCCTCTTGACAAATTTATTTTTTCGTTTACAATGGTAGCATGCAAAAAATTATTCACATGGATGAATGCTGTATAGGATGTGGTGAATGCGTTGAAGTTTGCCCTAATGGGGTTTGGGTATTGATTGGAAATAAAGCCCAAGCAATACATCCAGATGATTGTATGGGCTGTGGTAATTGTGTGGAAAGTTGCCCAAATGATTGTATTAGAATGGAAGGAGATTAAATGGATTTTAATGCTTTTTTGGAATTTTTAGAATTAGCTTATGGAAAACGTCTCAGCCAAAGTAAAGTGCAAAAATTACTAGGTATTTCAAGGCCTAAGTTTTTAAGATATAAATCTGGAAAGATTGATTTTCCAAAAGAAAAGGCAAAAAATCTTTTGAACCAACTTCTTTTGGAAAAAGTTTACAATGACTTGATGCAAAAACAAGGCGATGAAAAAAGATTTGAAATTAACGGCATACATGTTGAACTTGCACACATAAATAATGCAAAAAATTCATTGTGTAAAACTTGTGAAATGTCAGGTCATTGTGCGGAAGAACTTTATGTTTTGAAGAAAAGTGTTAGATTGGATGAAAATTTTGTTTATATTGTGACTTCTTGCCCATATTATTCCAAAAAAGGAAAGGTTGAAATTAAACCCGACATAGTGATAAATTTTTTAGATTATTTGGTACGTGCACATCCTGATAAGGCATGCAAGGAAGCAGTTGACTTATTGCATAAAATTAAACTTGGAAAACATGAAAAAATTTTAGAAGACTTAAATAGGAGATTGGAAAATGTATGAACTAAGTGTTTGGTATTGCTTTTGTGTATTTGCGATTTTGGCAGCAGTTTATTATATAGCAAGCAAATAGTTGAGACTTGACAAAAGGAAAAAATTGTTTTAGAATAGAAGCACACACTTTTTTTGGAGGACAAAATGAAGCAAATTTTTTCTTTTGTGAAAAAGGCTTTTCATTTTCTAAAAGTTTCTTTATCTAATTCCATTGGTGCAATTGGACAAATAAAAAATAGAGTTTTAGATTATTTGGAAAGAAAAGATTGGCGCGAAAGGGAAAATGCCAATACTGTATATTCTTTGGCACAATTAGAAAAATATTTGGCTGGGCATGAAATTGCAGAATATTGCTTGGAAAATTTGTATAAAGGCGATATTGCAGATGCGCATAGAAATGGATATCTCCATATCCATGACCTAAATATGGGCATTGCTGCATATTGTTGCGGCTTTGATACTTATCTAATTTTGTCTAAAGGATTTCCGCCAGCCATCTCAAATACAGCATGTTCTGCGCTGCCAAAACATTTCAGTTCAGCATTAGGTCAATTGGTTAATTTTATCGGCACTGTTTCAAATGAAATAGCAGGTGCAGTAGCATTAAATGACTTCGATGTGCTTTTAGCACCTTATTTGGAAGTCGATGAATTAAGTGATAGGGAAATTTATCAAAGATTGCAAGAATTTTTATATAGTGTCAATGTCCCAAGTCGCTTCAGTCAATGCGTTGATGAAGAAACGGAAGTCCTTACCAAAGATGGTTGGAAGAAATACTATCAATTAACAAAAGATGATATAATTGCTACTTTAAATGTTGAGAAAGATCAAATTGAATTTTTGAAAATTGAATCTCTTAATGTTTTTGATTATGAAGGTAAAATGATTTATTTAAAAAATAGGAAAGTTGAACAGTTGGTTACTCCCAATCATAGAGTTTTGAGGCAAAAATTTAATTATAAAAACAACAAATATGAATTCAATTTTGCCAAAGATATTAAAAAATTTAAGACAAGAGTGATTATTCCCTTAAGTGGAAAGACAGCGAACACGAAAAAAATTAATGATGATTTAATTAAACTTACCGCATGGATAATTGCTGAAGGTTCTTTTAATAGAGATAATATTCGTATTTTTAAATCAACTAAATATCCTGAAAAAATAAAGGAAATACGAACCATTTTAACCAATTTAGGTTATTCCTTTTCGGAATATGTAAGGAAAAAGGAAGATATAAGTAAACATCCAAGCTATATAAATGGACATTTAGTAAGGCATAATTATGACATAGTATCATTCGTAATCCATAAGGAAAGTTCAAATGAAATAAAGAAATTATTAGTTAGAGAGAAAAAGATTCCTAATTTTATTAAAGATTTATCATCGGAGCAAATCAAATTATTTATCGATACGTATCTAAACTTAGATGGAGATAAAAAAAGCAGGATTTACGTAAGTGAATATAATAAAGATCAGTTGCAAGCTTTATGTGCATTGTGTAATTATGGATGTACTGCTAGAAAAAAAGGAACATGTTGGGTTGTTAGGATAACTAGACCAGTTGCACATATTACACAGGTAAAAGAAGTAAATTATAAAGGTAAAGTTTGGTGTCCAACAACAAAAAATGGAACTTTTGTAGCAAGGAGAAATGGAAAAATTTTCATAACTGGCAATTCCCCATTTGCCAATCTCACAATAGATTTTACAGTACCAGATTATCTTAAAAATCTTCCAGTCATTGCTGGAAAACCATTAGATATGACTTATGGCGAATATAAAAGATTGCAAGCATTGATGAATAGAATAAATAGAAATTTGCTAAAATTATTAATTAAAGGCGATTCTCAAGGAAGACCTTTCACTTTTCCTGTAATCACAATAAATATCACAAAAGATTTTAAGCAAAGAGTTCCAGAAGATATTCAAGAATTATTGTGGGAATGGACTGCATATAAAGGTGGCGGTTATTATCAAAACATGATTTCGAGTGATTTGGATGTTTCAGATATTCGCAGCATGTGTTGCAGATTGCGTCTTGATTTAACCGAATTAAAACGAAATGTAGGAACTTCGATTGGCGGAAGCTCACCTCAGACTGGAAGTTTAGGTGTAGTGGATATTAATTTGCCACTTATAGCCCAAAATTACAAACTCAGATTTTTCCAAGCTTTGATTGGTTATGTCAATCTTGCATGCTCTGCGCTAATTAAGAAAAGACAAGTAATAGATAAGTTATGGGGATATGGATTATTCCCATATTTAAGACATTATCTCAGAGATTTTTCGCATCATTTTTTAACTGTATCAGTTCAAGGTGCTTGGGAAGCGTGGATTTTTCTTGGAAAACCTGATAATTTTACAGATTTTTGTTTGAAAATCGCTAATACAGTTAAACAAGAAATTTTAAAATGGCAGCAAAAAACTGGATATCTGTTTAATTGGGAAGAAGCTCCCGCAGAAGGAGCTTGTTACAGATTTGCAAAATTTCTTAAAAATTATGATAAACAATTCATTACCAATGGATTAAAATTACCCGTAGATTATTCAGATGATTTATATGATTATATAGAACATTACGACAAAATTTTACCTTTATTTACAGGTGGGAGTATGTTTCTTATTTTTGTTGGGGAAAAATTACAACCATATTCCGTTTGGCCTTTAATCAGAATGCTTACATACAAAACTAAAATTCCATATTTTGCAATTACACCGACTTTTTCTTACTGTCCTAAATGCAAATGCACTTATCAAGGAAAAATGGAAAAATGCGAAAAATGTGGAACTATATGTGAAATTTATGATCGTGTAGTTGGATATTATAGACCGACAAAGTTATGGAATAAAGGCAAACGAGAAGAATTTAATAAAAGAAAAAGATTCAATTTGAACAATAAATCACCATAAGGAGAACAAAATGGAAATTGCGGGCTTTACACCATTTTCAACTATTGATTATGAAGGATTCTTATCAACCGTAATTTATACACAAGGTTGTAATTGGAATTGCGTCTTTTGTCACAATTACCATTTAATTCCTAGAGAAAAAGGAAATTTCTCATTAGAAAGTACCATTAGTTTCATAGAAAAAAGGAGATTGTTGATTGATGGAATAGTTATTTCAGGTGGTGAGCCCACTTTACATAAAGATTTACCTGAATTTTGTAGAGAAATAAAAGAATTAAAATTATTAATCAAATTAGATACAAACGGTACTAACCCTGTCCTGTTAAAATCTCTTATTCAAAAAGGACTGATAGATTATGTTGCTATGGACATTAAAGCGCCATTTGAAAAATATAAAAGAATTATAAGAGTCAATTTTTCTCCCAAGGAAATTGAAGAATCAATTGAAATCATTAAATCAAGCAATATTCCGCATGAATTTAGAACTACTGTTCATAGTTCATTGTTAAATTTCAAAGATTTAAAAGATATTTTACAAATAATTGGAAAGAAACATAAATATTATTTACAATTGGCAAACCCAACTGAAAGATACGATGTTCCAAATAAATTTACGAAAGAATTTCTGGAAAAGTTTGCTAAAAAATATAAAAAATTTTTTATAAAAATCAGGGCTTAGCCTTGACAAATTGAGATTTTGGGTTAGAATAAAAGAAGCAGCAAATAAATTTAAGGAGAGGTTTAATGGTAGAAAATGAAAGGCTGAAAATTAAAGAAGGCTTTACACGTGATGGGACTTTGTCTTATGCGATTATTTTCAAAAGAGCTCGTGTTGCAATTTATCTTGGAACTGAAGAAAGAATTGCATTAATCAAACTTCTTAGGGATATTTTAAAGAAAAGTGAAGATCCAAATAAAGTTGCTTATGGTACTTATGTTAGTTTTGGCAATGATGAAATTCTTGTATTCCTTACTATGAAAGATATTAAATTTATTTTGGAAAATGTTCCTTTACAATCACATGAAGAAAATTTAGTTTTAGAAGAGGAAAATGGAAAATAGAATTATTGAAGAAGAAAAAGTCGATCCAAAATTTGAATTTATGCTTAGGCGATTTATAGAGGAAACTACTCCTATAATCAAGGAATTTCGTGAAAGACAGTTTTATAAAAAACCAAGTGAAAAAAGGCGTGAAAAAATATTAGCTAAACAAAGGAAAAAAGAAGCACGTAGAAAAAGGCGTTTACGTTTAAAATTTGCAAGAAGCAAAAAGAAAAAGAAGAAAAATGGAAGAAATCAATGAAAAAATCCTAATTGAACAGGTAAACGAAGCGCTTAAAGAAGTTAAAGCTGATGTATTAAATTCCCAAGAAGGAAAAAGGAAAAAACTATTAATTTTGACAATAGTTGAACAGCTTGGCATTGCTAGAAGTAGATTATATGATTGCAATATTCCAGGAACAGGAAATGAAAAGCTAGCAGTTTCTTATCAATCAAATATAATCCGCCTTTTAGAGTTATTGGCTAAGGTTACTGGCTTGATAAAGGAAAAAGTGCCTAAAAGGAAGGCTAATGTTCTTGCACAGGAAGAAATTGAAAAATTAGAAAAAGATTTAACTAAGAATCTATATGAGAGATAGCATTAAAATCAACGGCAAAGAAGTTCCTATATCTGTCGCTAGACAACTATGCGATAGGAATATACGTATATTCATTTCTGTTTGTTTCAAACATAAAATTTATAAGCCATTAAGTCCATGTCATGATGCCATATTAGATGTTTTTCAAAATGAAATTGGAAAAAAGAAAAAAATAAGAAAAGTAATCATTGCTCCACGTGGACATGGAAAGACTACTTTAGATGAAATTGTCATTTTATGGTTAATTTGCAGTAGAAAAAAACATTATTGCTTTCTATTAAGAGCTTCAGATAGTTTAGCTGAACAAAATTTATTATCTATTAAAGATGAACTAGAAAATAATCCTTATTTAGCATTAATTTATCCAGAAGCAACTGGAATTGGCCCAATTTGGCGTGGAAATTTCATTGTAACCAATAATAGTGTAGCTGTAAGTGCACGTGGCGCTGGAGCTAAAGTTAAAGGAAGCAAATATTTAAATTATAGGCCAGATATGATAATAATTGATGATATATGTTCTAGGGAAGATGTTTTGTCCAAATCTAGGAATAAAGAAATATACGAATGGTTTACAAGAGATGTAATGAAAGCTGGAGATGACAATACGGATATAGTGACGACAGGAACATTAATGGGTAAAGAACATATCCTTTATAAATTAATGACTTCCAAAGAATTTGCCGCTTGGGATAGTGTTAAATTCAAATCGATTATTAAATGGCCAGAAAGGATGGATTTGTGGGATGCATGGGCTGAAATATATACCGATAGAACAAATCCAAATAGATTTGAAGATGCGAAGAAGTTCTATCTACAGCACAAAGATGAAATGGATAAAGGCGCTGAAATTCTATGGAAAAAAGGCGAAACCCTTTATGACTTAATGTGTGAATATTATGGTGAAGGAAAACAGCAATTTCTTTTAGAAAAACAAAATGAAATTTTAGAAGATATTGATAGAGCATTTAGAATTGAAGAATATAGATTTATAGAAGATACAGAAGAATTTTTAAAGGATAATTGGGCAACTTTAATATTTTATGCTTATGTTGACCCAACAATAGGCGAAAAAAAAGTTCATGGAAGAAGCACACCTACATTATTTTCTATAACTGTTTTGGCTAAAGCTTATGAAGATGGAAGTAAAATATATTATGTAGTAGAAAATATTTCTAAAGTTTGTAGGCAAACAGAACAATTTGAAATAATTGCATCAGTAGCAGAAAAATTTCCTTTGTCTAGATTATATGTTGAAACTACAGGTGGCCAAATTTTTTATTTAAATGCATTGAAAAGTTATTTTAGGGAAAAAGGTTTAAGACCAATCCCAAAAGCTGCAAAAGTAATGGCAACTAAGGAAAAAGATATAAGAATACGTTCATTAGAACCATATTTAGCCAATGGGACTATAGTATTAAATAGAAAGACAACTGAATTGAATATGGAAATAATGGAATATCCAAATTGCACTTATAATGATGCATTGGATAGTTTAGCTGGATGCTTTCTTAATTGCCATACAACATTTGTGCCTAGATTTTATTGCCCAAGTGAACCAACTGAAATGGATAGAATCAAAAAAGCACTGGAGGAAGAATAAGATTTTTGCTTGGGACAATATAATCCAGACAGAAAATGGCGTAATATTCCTAGGAAATTTCTATAATGATAGTCCTAGAATTCAAATCCCAAAGATTTATGCGCTTGCATCTTATGATAAATTCGTTGAATTGCCAAAAATTATAAAATATGTTGAAAGGGTTCCTGTTACTTGTTTAATGACACCATTAGGGTACATTTCAGCAACGGAAGACCAAATAATAAATGGAAAACCAGTGAAGGATTATAAAGTTGGTGATAATTTGTATATTTTAATTGGAAAGCGCCTTTATGGAAAAAATGAAAAGCATGTGGATTTGGCTAATAAAATGTTCCTTTATAGCTTAATTTATAAACATCCTAAGAAGAAATTCTTTGAAAATTATAATATAGAATCTGATGAATTGGAGACAATTCCAAAAATAATCCAAAGTTACAACAGAAATGGGATTAAAAAATTGCTCAATTTACTATTTAAATTTGTGCAGAAGAAATCAGTCCATGACTCAGTATATTTTAAAGTTCAAAATGTACTAGCAAGGAATTTCTTAATTTGGATTTTGAATAATGAAAATGTACCATTTAAAGTTAGATTTTCAAAAAGGCATACCAGCTTCACTATTTACAGACCAATATTTAATGCTTTGCTAGTTTGGTGCGGCATTTCTAGAAATATATATGATGAAAAATTCTTAAACAAATTGCGCAATGGAATTCCAAAAGCAAAGGTTTCTTCTATTAAGATCACTAGGATTTATAGGAATGTGATAGCTGAAGCTTATGATTTGGGTATTAGCCCTATAATAATAAACAATTTCTTAGTATAAGGAGGAATCTACTATGGGATTGGTCGAAAAGATAATTGCAGGTCTGGTTGGAATTTTAATATCGGTTATTTTTACTATATTGCTTCGCCAATTACAATCGTTGAAAAAGGATTTTCAAGATGGATTGAGGGATATTGTTGATAATCATTTGAACAGTATTTACGAAAAATTAGAACAACATTCCAGAGAAATTTCGGAGTTAAATGGTTTTATTAGGGGGATTTTAGGGAGGAATAATAAATGAAGATTCAAGTAGCTTTGGATATTCCAAACAAAAATAAGGCATTGGAAATTACACGACAGGTTGCTCCTTATGCAGATATTATTGAAGTTGGAACACCTTTGCTAAAAGCTGAAGGTATAGCAATGGTGAAAAAGATAAAAGAAGAATTTCCTTATCTATTGGTTTTGGCTGATACTAAAACTATGGATGTAGGTGCTTTAGAAGCTAAAATGGTATTTGATGCAGGTGCTGATATAATGACTGTATGTGCTCAAGCTGAGTTGGAAACGATAAAGTCAGCAATTACGCAAGCAAAAAATCAGGACAAAAGGGTAATGGTTGATTTCATTGGCGTCAAGGAAAAAATTTCAAGAGGAAAAGAAATTGAACCATTTCTTCCAGATTATTTCAGTTTTCATATTGCCATTGACATTCAGAGTTCAGAAGGAATTCCTTTTGCTAAGATTGAAAAATTTTCCAAATCATTTTCAATTCCAATTGCAATAGCTGGTGGCTTAAAACCAAAAGATATTAAATATTTAATTCCATTTAATCCTGAAATATTGATTTTTGGTGGCTACATTACTAAATCAAAGAATCCAAAAGAAGCAATTTTAAAAATTAAGGAGGAAATATATGCAACTAAAAAAGAAAGTATTTAAGGATTCGTTAGGATTAATGGCGCTTGAAACATATCAAAATTTAGTTTATAATATAAACGAAAAAGAAATTGAAGATATGGAACTTAGATATCATTATTATCAAATATTAAAACATTTAGAAATTATTATTAATAAGGTGAAAAATGAATGAAAATCTTAATTCTAGGAATCGATGGATTTGTCGGATGGACATTGGCACTTCATCTAGCAAATAAAGGTCACAAAGTTTCAGGTGTTGATAATTTCAATAGACGGAAATGGGTAAAAAGCATGCAAAGTCAATCTGTCACTCCAATCCTTCCAATGGAAGATAGGATAAATGCATTTTTTAAACGTTTTGGTTATAGATTAAATTTTTATCATATTAATGTAATTAATCCTTTATTGCTTGGTGAAATATTTAAAAGAGAAAAGCCAGATTGTATAGTACATTTTGCAGAACAGCCTTCAGCTGCTTACAGCATGAGAAATGTTAAATCGTGCCTTGAAACATATAAAAATAATATATTAGGAACATTATCAGTTCTTTGGAATGTTAAAAAATATTGCCCAAAAGCGCATATTCTTCATGCTGGAACTATGGGCGTTTATTCTTATGATTTACCTTTTACGCCAGAAGGTAATTTTGAAATAGAAATAGATAATAAGAAATTAACCATTCCATATCCAAAATTAGGCGGCTCGTTCTACCATTGCACAAAATCTTGTGATGCAATAAATCTTGAATTTGCATCCAAAATTTGGGATCTGATTTTAAGTGATGTCCATCAAGGAGTGATTTATGGAATACATATAGAAGAAATGGATAATGACAATTTACTAACACGTCTTGACGTTGATGAAGCATTTGGGACTTTAGCTCACAGATTCGTAGCCCAAGCTGTTTCAGGAATGCCTCTTACCTTATATGGTAAGGGACATCAGAGAAGAGGTTTTATTCCATTATCTGATGCTGTACAATGTTTTACTTTACTTTTAGAAAATCCTCCAAAGCGAGGATATCGTGTCGTCAATCAATTTGAAAATGTATATGATATTTCACATATGGCAGATAAAGTTATTCAAATTGCAAATGAATTTGGAATTAATGCACAAAAATCTAATATACCAAATCCGAGAATAGAATTAGAAGATAATTATTGGTATGATCCTATTCATAAAGAGTTAAAAAAATTGGGTTATAAACCTTCAACTACATTAGAAAATGAAATTAGACATTTGTTTAAGATTATGATAAAATTTAGACATAGAATTAAAAAAGAAGTTTTAATACCAAGAATTAGTTGGAGATGAAAATTTTAGTATATTGCCCAAGACTTTTTAGAATCGGTGGATCAATTTTTGAATTATTGGCTTTCGCTGATTTTTTTAAGTTTTTAGGAAATAAAGTAAATATTTATTATCATAAAATACATGATGCACAAATAGAAACTATTTATGACGTAATAAAATTTTATAATTTGAAGTTTTTGGACTTAGACGATTTTAAAGATAATATTAGTGAAAATGAATATGATTTGCTGTTTACTAGGGAATTTTATGTACACAAGTTCAAAATTCCTGCAATAGCTTGGTGTATTATATCTGGATTTCGTATTTCAAATAATGTAATTGAATATTGGGCAAATTCCAATAACACTGCTAAATTACTTGAAGTTCCATCATTAACATTGACAGCACCTATTGATTATTCTATATTTAGACCTAAAGATTTAAATGCTGAAAGGAATATTGATATTTTGACTGTTATAAGAACGAATGAATTTAAAGATAAAGGTGGTTTTGATTTTGTAGAAATCCATAAAAAATATCCAAATAGTTTAATGGTAACAACGGTTACAAATCAACAAGATTTAGAATTTCTTAAAAGTCTCAATATCAGATTTGTTTATAATTTACCTAGAGTAGAAATTGCTAAATATATGAAAAGAAGTAAAGTTTTTGTTTTAGCTTCTTATAGAGAAAGTTGCCCTTTAGTAATATATGAAGCACTTAATGCAGGATGTATTGTAGTAACTAGAGATGTTGGATGCGTAAGAGAACAATTGGGTTCGTTGGGATTTATTTGCTCTAATCCAATTGAATGTATTGAACAGTCATTGTTAGTTAAAAATAGAAAAGATTATGTTAAGCAAGGCATGAAATTTGATATCATCAATGTTGGTTATAAAATTAAACAAAGATTAAATTACATTAAGGAAAAGCTAAAATGGATAATAAAATAAAAAAATTAAATGAGATATTGTGTAATCAAATAATAACTAATTTGAAAGATTTGCCAAAAAAATTAATTTTTGCTGGATTTCCTATTCCAGAATTAAGTAATGTTGGCGATTATTTGATTGCGGGTGGTTTGACAAAATTATTTGAAATTCTTGATATTGAATACGTAATTTGTAAATATGGTGAAGATTTGCCTAATTATAATTTGCCAATATTAATTCGGGGCGGCGAATATAGTTCAGCTTCTTTAGGGATGCGTGATGTCTTTAAATGGTTTTTCCAAGCCAAAGATAGAAAAATAATTTTTGCACCAACAAGTTTTGTGAGGGATTTTGACAAATATTGTGCATTATTTTTTGAATTACCAAAAATAGAATATATTTGCTTTAGGGAAAAAACAAGTAAAGAATATTTTGAAAAAAATTTGCGCATTAGAACCTTAACAAAATTAGTGCCATGTCCTAGTATTCTATTATACAATGAATTTGAAAATATAACACCTAGGAATAACATATTAATTATTTATCCAAACACTGAACAAGACTCATTGTTAATTAAAATTTTATTAATGCTGAAGAAATATGTTAAAATTAGATGGTTATGGAATGATGAAGACAAAAAAATTTTGAATAATTTATCTCCAAAAGATGCAATAAAATATGCTAAAGAATTTGCATATAATCAATTATGCAAAGCTGAATTAGTTGTTTCCAATAGAATGCATGGTAGTCTAATACCTGCTATATTAGGAATTAATGTTATATCTTTTAATGGGCCTACACATAAAGTAAAAAGTTTCTATGATACCTATTTAAAAAACTACCCTAATGTTAAATTTGTAGAAAGGTGTAGTGATTTAGGAGATTTAGAATGGCTACAAAATTAACACAAACATTAATAATGTGCGATTACAACAATTCTGAATTAAGTAAATGGTTTTTCCATCGTGCTGTGAGAAGCATAATAAAATATCAACCTGCTGATGAAATTCTATTATTAGAAAATTGTAGTTGGGATGTTTTTGAAGAAAGTAAGCATTATAGAAATGCTGATGTGAATTGGCCATTTACAATTATTAAGCAAAAACCAATAGAATTAAAAGACATAAAATGTAAAATTCATAAACACCTTAAACCTGAACAAATATTAAAATATTGGCATCATACTAAAGATTTAGTAATAAACTCTGTTTTATATGCAAAACATGATTGGGTTAGAACATTAGATTTAGATGATGAAATTAGATTTAATGTTAAACCAATAATTCAAAAATTAGACTCAGATGAAAAAATTGCATCTGTAATCGGATGTACTCTAATATATGATGAAAGATTAAAAAATACTAACAAATATCCATATAAGGAATGCTTTCATTTAGGCAGTGGTTCTGCAAATGTTTTTAGAAAAAAAATAATTGCCAAAGCTGCAAAATTTTGGGAACCTGGACCTTGGCCAGATTTTGTTTTAATGAAAATAATACAAATATTAGGTTTCGAAATCTATAATTTAAATGAAATATTCTCAATAACATATATAAACAATTGGAATACACGCTTTAGACATAAACATTTATATGTTCCTTGGAAACAAATTGAAAAAAATATTCAAGAATTTATGAAAAATGAAAGTTTTGATTACAGGTTCTAAAGGTTATATTGGAACTAATTTAAAACATTTTCTAGAAGATAAAAATGTTCAATTTACAGAATGTGATCTGCCTAATTGTGATATAAGAAAATTTGAGAAATATAAATTCGAAAATATAGATGCAGTAGTTCATTTAGCTGCTATAAGTGGATTGAAAAATTGTATCATAAATGTATTGGAAGCATATGAAGTCAATGTTTTAGCAAGTTACAAAATAGTTGATTTTTGTTTGGAAAAAAATATTTCATTAATTTTTGCTTCTTCACAAGCGGCAAAAGGAACTTCTTATTATGGATATACAAAAGCTTGTGTAGAAGATTATATAGTTGATAAATGCAAATTTGGTTTAAAGTCATATATATTTAGATTGGCCAATGTTTATGGCGGCATTGATTTCTTAAAAAAGAAAAATACCGTAATTAGTAAGTTCCTAAAGCAATACAAAAATAATGAAAAATTAACAATCTACGGTGATGGAAATCAAAAAAGAAATTTCATACATGTCTTGGACATATGTGAAATAATATATTTGGTATTAACTTCAAATAAAATTCCATGTTGTACTAAAATTGATGTTGGATCGGAAGATGTAATTAGTATAAATGATCTAGCGAAATTATTTAATACAGATGTTATTTATACATCAGGCTTAGTTGGTAATAAAGACGTAAGTTTAGATTTGACAGAACTAAACAAATTTTATAAATGTAAATACAAATTAAAAGATTGGTTAAAAAATGAAATTAATAATTAATTTAACATCTGATAATTTTGAAATTAGAAAAGAAACTAGAAATATTTGTTTTGCTATATTAGACCAACGACTTCCCAATAAAAAAGATAAATATGTTTTAAATGTTTTTGGTGGAAGTGAAGCGCCTAAAAAAGCAGATTTTCATTACAAAGGTGATTTTACTAAGAGAGAAAATTTGGCACATGCATTTGAATATGCATTAGAAAATTATAATAAAGATGATTTATTCTTAGTTTTGGAAAATGATATTATAATTTGTTATAATTTTATTGACGCTGTTTTTTATTTTGAAAAATTGAGAAAAGACCCAAACAGTATTATTTCGGGTTTTAGTCATAGAAAAGACACAATTAAAAGTTTTATTAATAATTTTAAATTACATCTAATGACATTTCCAAATTCATATTATGGCTCTTCAACGTGTTTTTGGTTAAGATTATGGCAAATTGAACAGTTATATGAATTCCAAAAGAAAACGCCGCCTGTATCACCTAAGGATGCCCAAGATTTATTGATTAGAAAATGGCTAATGGAAAATAAAATGACTTATTATGTAACTATTCCTAATATAGTGTCACATTTTGGTTATTATTCAACGATTTATTCAAGAACTGTTTTGGGATTAAGGGAAACCTTTTGTTTTCTACATGATCCAATGGGATTACAATTTCCTGACAAATATGGGACTTGACATTTATAAAAAAAATGATTATCATTGTTTTTAAAGGAGGAATATTATGGAAGAAAAATTAGAAGGATTGGTTAAAGAAGAACAAATGACCTTGGATGAATTTTTAAACATTGTTAAAGAGCAGTATCAGGAAGGTAGTCATATTTCGGTATTTGTCAGTAATCCTGAATTAGGCACATTTCACTTTGAAAATTTTCCACATGATATAGCAGTCACTTATTTTGATGTTTTAACCGCTTTGGCTATTCTTTATAAAGGTGTAGAACATAACGTTGATTTTCAAGAATTTGCCGAAAAAACAATAAATCATTTGAATGAATTGTTAAATGATTTAGTACCAGTGGAAATTCAATAAAGGAGTTCATCATGGAAGAATTAATTAGACAAAATAAAATTATATTTGTGGCTAAAGAATCAACATTTTTACCTAAGAAGAAGACTACATTAGCTATTGGCTACGATTGTAGAATTGATTTAAGTGAAGGGATAGAAGAATCCAGTGAATATGGAATTCAAAAATTTTTTACTAAAGATGGTGTTCTTTATACAACAAAAGATTGTGTTTATAAGTTTTCTTTAGGTTTTAAACTATATGTTCCATTACCTATCAAAGCCATTATTAGACCTAGAAGTTCTACTGTACATCGGTTTGGGTTAGTTTTTGTGGATAGTGGTGTTATAGATAATGATTATTTTGATACCGTATGTTTTAGTTGTTATGCAATAAGAGGATTAGTTCCAATTACTTCACAGGAAAGAATTGCTCAGCTATTATTTTTTGATACTTATGGCAAGGAAGAAATTGAAACTATTATAGATGAAGAAATTTATAATAATTTTAAGCAAATAATGAAAAATTATATTCAAACAAATAGGGAAGGCGGATATGGATCAACTAACAACGAAATGAATAAGATTTATTGTCCTCATTGTAAATCAGAAATGAAATCTGAAATGCTCTTAATGAAGCAATGGACTGGAAGAAAGTATGAATCCTACTATCAAAATTGTTTTGTATGTCCTAAATGTGGATATATAATACCAAAAACATAGTTGAAATTTAGGAGGAAATCAAAATGCAATTTGTAACATGTCCTTATTGCAGAAAAGGATTTTATATAAAAACTATAAAAGAAGAAGAACCATTCAGTCCTAAGCCTTCGGATTTAAACATTGAAGTTTTTGTTATGGCCCCGCCTTTCCATGTAGATTTTAATATAGCTAATAATGTTTGGATGAAGGAATTACCCAAAGAAGAAAGAAAAATTGATAAAGAAAGATTCATGTCACAATGGATGGATTTGTATCAAGTAGTATCAGCAGATTCTATGATTCTTTTAATGCCAAGTAAACCAGGTTTACAAGATATTACATTTGTAAATTCATTTGTTTCATTATACCTCCCATCAAAACAGGACTATATAATAGTAATTAGCAAATTTAAAGCTGAAGGTAGAGATGGTGAATCTGAAGTTGCTAAAGAATTCCTCCAATCATTTGGTTATGAAACCATTCAACCTGAAACATATCTAGAGGGTTACCCCGAAGTTAAACTTGTAACGATAGATAATGATAAGGCGATTTATTGGGGAAATTATGGCGTTAGAACACAACCTGAAACCCATGATTGGTTAATGAAACAATTTGATGATATTTATATTATTAAAAGCGAAGTTACAGATGAATATTTATATCATGGTGATTGTACATTCTTTATGCTGGATAATGAAAATGCAATGGTATGTACTAAAGTAGTTAAAAGAAAACCAATTCATGAATTGGAAAAATATGCTAATATTTATCCAGTTGATAAAGATTGTGCATATATGGGAATATGTAATAGTTTAAAATTGGGAACTTCATTAGTAATAAATGCATCTAATTTACATAGAATGTCAAAGAAAGATAAATATTATGATTTGGAAGTTAAAAAGAATGAAACTCTAGAAAAAATTTGTAATGAACTTGGAATTGAAGTAATGTATTTAGATTTGAGCGAAGCAATGAGGATGGGGGCTCTCCTTTCGTGTTTTATCACCCCCTTAAATTACCCAAATTTAATTCTTTTACCACCAGATTTAATAAAGAAGGGATAAAAAATGAAATCATTAACTGAATGGTTAAATTCAGAAGAAACAAGGAAATTAAGAAAAATCAGCATTCGCAAAATGTTAGAACAAGTCTTCCTTCGTGATCCAATGAGGACTATTTATTATGATCCCGAAATAATGTATAGTCCAGTGGACGGAACTGTTTTATATGTACATGAAAAAATAAATCCAAATGATGAAATAGTTGATATTAAAGGAAAAGTTTATAATTTAAAGAAGGTATTAGAAAATGGCAATTATAATTCACCTAGTATAGTGATTGGAATATTTCTCTCCTTTTTCGACATTCACCTTAGCCGAATCCCAACAAATGGATTTGTAAAAGTAAGAAGTGTCGATCCAATAATAACAAATAACTTATCAATGCGTGATATGGAAAACGAAATATTAAAGCAAATGGTACATCCCAAAAGATTTAAGAGAAGTTTAGAATTTTTGTATTATAATCAAAGGGATATTGTTGAAGTTGTCCATCCATTGGGATTTAAATATTATATAGTTTTAATTGCTGATCAAGAAGTAAATGCAAATGTTTTTATGATAGATGAGGATGGTGAATTTGTTAATCAAGGCGATAGAATTGCCATTATACGTTATGGCAGTTTAGGAGAATTAGTAGTTCCATTAGATAATAAAATAGAATTTGAATGTCTATTAAGAAGCCCTAAAAAAACGGAAGATTTCGTTCATGTGGAAGCTGGAATTGATCCATTGATTAGAATAAAATCAAAAAAGAAAATATGGAGGATTACTTAATGTCCAAACAAATAAAATATTTGGCTTATAAAGGAACTGATTGGTTAGCCAAAGTTATTAGATGGGAAACGCAAGGTGAATATTCTCATATAGCTTTTGTTTTTGATGATGAACATACAATTGAAGTTTGGCCAGATACTTATAAGGAATTATTGAATTGCAAATGGAAAGTTAGGAAAATTTTTGACGGTTATAAAGAAGGCGATGAATATGAAATTTGGGCCTTAGATGTAAGTACAGCGCAATATGTCTTAATAAATAAATTCTTTATTGATTTAGTGAAAAAAGGAGCTAAATTTGATTATTGGGCTGGATTTGGTTTATTCCTAAAATGGAAGAAAGAAAAGCAAAATCAATATTTTTGCTCAGAAGGATGTATTTACCCATTAATTGAAACATTCAAATTAGATCACATAATTCCTTGGAAAGTAACGCCTGATGCATTTGTTTGGATAATTCAAGCACTCGGTGCTAAAATAGTTGAAAAAGGTATAATTTGTAAGAATATTCCAAATGAAGAAGCAGTTAAGAACTTGATACTTGACTTTGCAATATAAGATGATTATATTTTAAGAAAGGAGGTTAAGATGAATAAATTACATCAAAAAATTTTGGATGAAGGAATTGTAAACCCACAACTTAAAAAACAAATTGGATGGTTAGGTGATTTTGTTACCCAAAGTCCTTATGATAAAAGATTGATTGAAGCTAATAATGACTCTGAATTTGATGAAGGCCCAATAAATGAAGAAGAAGACATTTGAAAGGGGTGTTTTTATGAATAATGTAATTAGAATTCAAAATGTAGTCTTAGTGGGTGAATTTGATAAGAAAGAAAAAAATTCCATCTTTTCACGATATCCAAATAGTAGGTTAATAGAATGCGGGCCAGTTACTTCAGATATTAGAGCAACTTTGTATCAAATAAATGACTGTATAGAAAAATATGATCCTGAAGTGATTATCTTAAAGAGAAATGAAAAAATAGAAGTTTTAAGGAGGGGTTAATGAAGGTAGGTATTAATGGATTTGGACGCATTGGGAGACTAATTTTTAGAGCAGGATTTGAAAGATGTATTGATTTTGTAGCAGTGAATGATTTGCCAATATCCAGTGAAACTCTTGTACATCTTCTAAAATACGATTCTAATTATGGTGAATTTAATGTAAATATAGAACCAAAAGAAAAAGCATTTACTGTAAATGGAAAAGAGATTAAAATCTTTAATGAAAAAAATCCTGGACTCATTCCTTGGAAAGAATGTGATGTCGATATTGTAGTAGAATCAACAGGTGTTTTCACCAAAGCAGAAATGGCAGGCCTTCATGATGCAAAAAAGATAATTATAACAGCACCTTCTCCAAATGCTGACATAATGATTGTTATGGGCGTAAATCATCAAGATTATAAACCATATCATAGAATAATTTCTAATGCATCCTGTACAACCAATTGTTTAGCACCAATGGTTAAAGTATTAGATGAACATTTTACAATAAAAAAGGGATTAATGACAACTGTCCATTCTTATACAAATGACCAAAGGATATTAGATTTACCGCATAAAGATTTAAGAAGAGCAAGGGCAGCCGCATTATCTATGATTCCTACGACAACAGGAGCAGCTAAAGCTATAGGAAAAATATTTCCACATTTAAAAGGAAAATTAAATGGAATTGCTATTAGAGTTCCTACATCTACTGTATCTTTGGTTGATTTAGTTGTAGAAGTGGAAAAATCTACTAATATAAATGAAGTTAATGATGTTTTTAAAGAAGCAAGTGAAACTTATTTAAGAGGGATTTTGGGTTATTCTGAAATTCCTTTAGTATCTTGTGATTTTAAAGGAAATCCAAATTCCTGTGTTATTGATGCAGAATTTACAGATGTCATTGAAAATAATCTAATAAAAGTTTTAGGATGGTATGATAATGAATGGGCATATTCAATGCGTATAATAGATTTAATTAAACATATTTGCGAAAAGGAGGCATAAGGAATGGATGAAATAAGGAAAGTTGTATTTAGGAAACCTAATGTAAATGGTTTTGGTTTTGGAAAATTAGTTAGAAAAGGAAAGGTAACTGGTGAAGGTATTGTTGTAACTGTAACAAAGAAACTTCCACGTGAATTACTTTCAGAAAAAGATATGATCCCAAGGAATATAGATGGTGTTGCAACTGATGTAGTAGAAGTAGGCGAAATTACATTATTAGATGTAAGCGATAGCGAAGTTGAACATAAAGTAGATAGAACTAAAAAAATTAGACCAGTGCCTCTTGGATGGTCTGTAGGAAACATAGCTATTAGCGCTTGTACATCAGGGTTTTTAGTAAAAAAAGATGAAAAACCAATGATGGTCAGTAATAATCATTGTTTTGCATGTGTAAATAAATGTGAAATTGGTTCACTCATCGTATCTCCTGGTTCATATGATGCTGGTGGCGAATATCCAGAGAATCGCATTGGCACTTTATATGAATATGTACCAATTAAAACTATGTCTTGCCCATATTCCAATGCTATCATCAACATCTTAAATTTCTTAGCAAAAATAATTGGAAGTAAATTCCATTTCCAATATAAACCTGTAGATTTTTCAAAAGATGGTGTTCCCAAGAATACAGTTGATTGTGCTTTGTGCTTATTGGATAGTTGGGATATTGCTATTCCAAAACCTTTGGAAACAGGCGCTGAATATTATGAAGGATTGACCGATGTGAAAGTTGGCGATGAAGTTATTAAAACAGGCAGGACAACTGGTGTCACTAAAGGGATAGTAAGAGCTACTGATTATGAATGTAGGGTGGCTATGAACAAAGAAATGACTGAATTTGCCTATTTCGTAGATCAATTGCTAATTGAACCTTTATCTTCTTCAGAAAAATTTAGTGCACCAGGAGATTCAGGCAGTAGCGTTGGAAAATTTATTAATGATAAATTATATCTAGCTGGATTATTGTTTGCTGGAAGCGATAAAGTTACAGTAGTTAATAAAATTCACAATGTCTTTGAAGCCTTACATTTAGACCCAAGTTCATTAATAAATGGAGATTAATATGTGGGGAAAATTCATTGAGGAAAAAATTGGAGAAATTAGGAAAAATATAGGAAAAGGAAAAGCCATAATGGCGTTAAGTGGTGGTGTAGATAGTTCCACAACAGCTGTGTTGGCTCATAAGGCTATTGGAAATAGACTTTATGTCATTTTTATAAACACAGGTTTGTTAAGAAAAGGAGAGCCAGAATTTGTTATAGAAACATTTAAAAAAAGATTTGGCATGAATCTAATTTATGTAGATAAGCGGAAAGAATTTTTTTCTTCATTAAAAGGAATAATAGACCCAGAAGAAAAAAGAAAAGCAATAGGTAAAACTTTTATAGATATATTTGAAGAAGTTGCTAATAAGATAAATGCAGATTTTCTTATTCAAGGCACAATAGCTCCAGATTGCATTGAAAGCCAAAAAGGAATAAAAAGCCATCATAATGTAGGTGGAATTCCCAAGGAATTGAATTTAAGAATTATTGATCCTTTGAAAGACCTTTTTAAAAATGAAGTAAGGGAAGTTGCAAAAGAACTTAATCTTCCTAAAGAAATATATCACAGAATGCCATTTCCAGGCCCAGGATTGGCTATAAGAGTTCTGGGAGAAGTAACGCCAAAAAAGATTGCAATAGTGAGAGAAGCAAATGCTATAGTAGAAGAAGAAATCGAAAATACAAATTTTAAAATATGGCAGGCTTTTGCAGTACTTTTGGGAATTAAAAGTACTGGTATGCAAAAAAATATGGTGAGGACTTATAAAGAAATAATAGCAATTAGAATAGTTGAAAGCTCTAATGGAATGAATGCAAATGCTATGAATATTCCATTTAAACTATTGCAAAAAATGACATATAGAATAATAAATGAGGTTCCACAAGTGGGAAGAGTTCTTTATGATATAACAGATAAACCACCAGCAACAATAGAATTTGAATGATTGGAGGTAATTATGGAGGAAACTTTAAACAAAGTTTTAAATAGAATTAAAGATACAATTTTAATAAAGAATAAGCATTATGGAAATTCATTCCATCAAACCATTGAAGAATATGGAATCGTAGCACTTCTTATTCGTCTGACGGACAAATTGAATAGATTAAAAACTGCATATCAATACCATGAAAGCATGGAAGATACATTATTGGATATTGCTGGATATGCGATATTGGGTTTAATTGAAATAGAAAATACAAAAGGAGAAACAAATGAAAAAAGAAGATAGAATTTGTTTGTATTTCTTTTCTTATAGATTTCAAAACTGCGAGTATCGAAGGCTCTTTGTAGATGGCTTATACAGATGTCTTTGTAAAAACGGCGAATGTAAAGAATGTATGGAAAGATATTCTAAACCTAAAGATGAATTAGATCCAAATCTATTGGAATTATTAAGGGAAATAAATCTCAAAATGAAAGGTGGATAAGATGCAACAGGTAATGGAATGTAAAATTTGCAATAATATAATCGAATGCAAATTTCAATTTGATAAGCTGACAGGTGAAAGGGTAATAATTTGTCCTAATTGCCAAACACGTTATTTGAGATGCGGCGGAAATCCAGTTGACATTATATCAGAACCTAATAAAATAAAAATTGTGTGGAGATAATAAAATGAAGGGAAGGCATAGAACTAATAGAAAAGAACATTTGGTTAAGATTTTAAGGAGAAGTAGAATTCCAGAAGAAAGGCCATGTAAAGGCACAATGATACATAAAAATAAGGCTAAATATAATAGAAAGAGAGAAAAGGAAGAAGCAAGGCAACAAATCAATGAATATTGGGAGGAAAATTATGGATAATTTTGATAAAATTTTTGATTTTATCATAGAAGTAGAAGAATTTTATTCCAATCATGTCCATGATGTAGGATTAACCATTTATGGTATCACACAAAAGTGGCATCCTAGAGTCTTCAAGAAATTTGAAGAAGTAAATTTTGATAAAAAGGAATGTAAAGAAATTGCTTATAATTTTTATTATGAAAATCATTGGGTAAAATCAAAAATTGGAAAACTTCATTATCCAATTAACTATTATGTTATGGATTTTGCAATTAATGCTGGAAAGAAAAGAGCTATCTGTACATTACAGAGAACTATCAACGATTTTATGCCAATAAGTTATGGTGACCTAAACTTTACAAAAATTGCAGTTGATGGGATCATTGGCGAAAAAGAAACTATCCCAGCTACAAATATTTTGTTAGATATTACAAAATGTCATTTTTGTTGCGAATATTTATTAAAAAGAATAGAATTTTACACAAAGTTAAAGAAATTTAGATTTTTTGGGAGAAGTTGGTTAAATAGAACTTTAAAATTAATAAATGAATTTCCATTTTAAAAATGAATTTTGAAAAACATCTTTTAAAGCAAATCATTCAAAATAATGCATTAGTCCTTAAAAAAGTTAAACTCTCTTCTGGAGCAGGAAGTAGCTACTATTTCAATATTAAAAAAATCCTTCTTTATCCTAGATATGCCAATTTAATAGCCGATCAAATAATAGATATTTTAATCAAGGAGAATTGCCGTTGCATTGGTGGTCTGGCTTTAGGTGCAATTCCATTGGTATCTGCTATCGTATTAAAAAGTTGGGATTTAGGTCATCTTGTATATGGTTTTTATATAAGGCCAAAAGCTAAAAATTATGGACTGGAAAAACAAATAGAAGGTTACTTAATGAAAGGATTGAAAATTTACCTTGTTGATGATGTCATTACAACAGGAAATTCTATTTTGAATGCAATAGATATATTGGAAAATCGAAGATATAAAGTTAGTAAAGTTATTGTTGTGATAGATAGATCAAAAGGTGTTGCTAAACAAAAATTAGCTAAAAGAAATGTTAAATTAACATCATTATATTTGGCAGAAGAATTTGACATCTTGACAAATGGAAATTAAATGATTAATATATTTACATGAAAACTGATCCTAGAATAAGAGTAGGCAAAAGTGGAATAAGGGAAATTAAATTTGGTAAGATTAAATATGTAATTACAAAGAAAGAAAAAGATAAGAAGGCAAGGTTCAAGGAAATTTGGAATCAAATGAAACATTTATTCAGGCCAGTCAAATTAAATAAAAGACAAAAGAAAAGGAAAATGATTTATGAACAAAAAATAGGAGGTAAAAAATGAGACAATTTTTAGGAACTTACGAAAACTATGATATTTATTTTGTAACAACTGATGATACGGGGAGCAGTCCATATTATGAAGCTATAAATAGCACCCTAGATAAAAGCTATATAGTTTATGCAACCGATTTTGAAGAGGTAAAAAGAATTATAAATTCCACACTGGGAATCGCAAATGAAGAAAATTATTATAGTTTTTAGTTTAATTTGTTTGGGTTTTATTTTTAGTCCTGATATGCCTAAAGATGAATCATGGGGACAAAAAGATAGAGATTATATTTCAGCAAATAGAATATTATATAAGGGAATGGGGCAGCCCTTTGAGCCTGTGGAGAAGAAACCGCTACTACTAATACCTGCACATGCAGTTATTAGTGGCAAGTTTCTTCAATGAAGCAGGAAGTTGCAAAAGCAACAGCCCACAGAAGGCATATCAAAACACGCCTGCAATTCACATTGTGTTGTTAGAGCCGATGAAGAATTTTATAAAAAACAAGATAATATGTGGCGACTGCGTTAAAGTATTGGAAACTTTTCCAGATGAATACATTGATTTAGTCGTCGCATCGCCCCCCTACGACAATGCTAGATTCTACAAAACTTCAAATGAAAAAGAATTAAATAAAATCTGGAATTTTGAAAAATTTAAACAATTATCTAAAGAATTGTATAGAGTGATGAAAAAAGGCGGTGTTATAGTTTGGGTATGCAATGATGCAGTAATAAATGGTTCAGAATCTGGAACATCTTTTAGATATGCATTATATTTTAAGGAAATTGGCTTCAATTTACATGATACAATGATTTATATGAAAAATAGCGCACCTTTTCCAGAGAAAAATAGATATTATCAATGTTTTGAATATATGTTTGTTATTTCAAAAGGAACACCAAAGACATTTAATCCAATTAGGGATAGAAAAGTAAAATGGAAAGAACCATGGGGGCAACGAAGTGAAAGATTGAAAGATGGTGCATTAGTTAGGAGAAAATTTATAAATTATCATGAATATAGTATTAGACGTAATATTTGGAAATATAATACTGGTTATGGGTTTTCTACAAAAGATGAAATAGCATATAAACATCCAGCTATATTTCCAGAACAATTGGCTATTGATCATATAAAAACTTGGACTAATGAAGGTGATTTAGTTTTAGATCCATTGGCAGGTTCATGCACAACTTGTAAAGCTGCCAAATTATTAAAAAGAAATTACATTTGTATTGACATTTTTGAAGAATATTGTAAAATAGGTAAAGAAAGATTAAAAAAAGTAGTTCCAAAACTATTATGAATGGGAACTTAATCAAAATTTTGAAGATAATCGTTGAATTAGATAAAATTTTAAAGTGTATTGATGAATATGAAAATGATTTTATGTTAATAGCTAGCGAACAGAATGCTTATTTAGGATAGTTGACATTTAACGGAAAATAATTTATTATAAGTTTATGGATAAGATTTATGATACAAACTTAACATTTTGGTGGCTATTTTTATTAGCAGGTATTTTGTGGACTATTGAAACTATCCCCCAAATAATTAAAACATTGAAAATAAAATCTTCTAAGGAATTTAGCATTCCATTCTTAGCATTATCGCTTACTGCATTTTTTCTATATGGATTATGTTGTTTAATAAATCATTTGTGGTATCTATTTGTAGCAAATTTGATTCCAGCATTATTCCATACAGTTTTATTTATACTTATAATTTTATATCGTGGAGGTAAAAATGATTTCTAAAAAACAAATAATTAATGGAATTGGTTTATTTTTTGTTGCCGTTGCCTTAATGGCATGGTCTATTGTGTTGATTTCAGGTGTTTGTTTAGTTGCAAAAGTAATTGTACTTGCTTTGAATGAATTAAAGGTTACTCTTTCCCAAATAGCTGTGATTTTTATTGTGAGCTTTTTAATTTCAATCATTACTCTTATTCTTTCGGAGGTATCAAATGTATAAATCAAGTCTTGAACTTTTTAAAATTCAGCGTGAAATAAACCTTTTAATCAGAAGTTTATGTCCTTTAACCGAAGAAAAATTGGAAAAGTTAGATTTAAAAAATGAGCCAATAGATTGGAATAATCTATGTTGCATAGATGCAAAAGAAATGGTTGTTGCTTACATTGAAGGAATCTCGTCTAAAGCTTATAAATTCAAAAAATGGTTAAAAGAAGAATTAAAAAAGAAAGGATATAACAATATAGAAATTGTGGCTGAGCAACGAAATGATTAAATTAGAAAAACATAAGAACAATAATGAATATGTTGTTTATTGCGATGAATTGAAAATATGGGGTTTGGGTAAAACATTGAAAGAAGCATTAAGAGATTTCGAAAAAACCCTCAACAATGTTCTGGAAACTTATAAAACAAATAAAGAACAATTAGATAAAGAAGCAAAATTATATCTTAAAAGACTATTAGCTGAAAAAATATGAGATTCAAGACAATTTTAGCAGATCCACCTTGGCAATACAAAAATGAAAGAACAGGTTTCCAAATGGAAAGTAGTGCGGTTCAAAAATATCCTGTTATAAGTTTGGAAAAATTAAAGACATTTCCAATAAATGAATTGGTAGATAAGGATTGTATCTTATGGCTTTGGGCTACCGTTCCGTTATTACCTGAAGCATTGGAGCTTATGAAAGCGTGGGGATTTAAGTATAAAACAGCTATTTTTTGGCGAAAGATTATGTCGTTGGGCATGGGGTTTTGGTTTAGAGGACAAGTTGAGATGTTACTTTTAGGAATAAAAGGAAAAATTAAAGCATTTCGCTATCAAAGAGCTAATTTTTTGCAAACTAAAGTTAGAGCACATAGTGAAAAACCAATTGAGATATATGCATTAATAGAACCAGTTAGTCCAAAACCGAGATTAGAATTATTTGCAAGAAGAAAAAGGATTGGTTGGTATTGTTGGGGAAATGAAATAGAAAGTGATATAGAAATTAATTTCAAAGGTGAATAAAAATGGCAAGGAAAAAGAAGTGTCCAGGATCAAAAATCAGAAGTAAAGGCAAAGGAAGAGGCTTGGGCCGTGGTAAAGGCAAAGGCCCCATTGGAATTCCAATTGGCTATGATAAAAAAAGAAAATAATATATTGTATATTGCCTGTATATCTGGTGGAAAAGATAGCACAGCTATGCTAATTTCAATAAGAAAATATAATCTTCCAGTAGATTATATATTATTTGCAGATACGGGCGTTGAATTTGATGAAGTATATAAGACAATTGAAGATATAGATATCTGGGCAAAGGAACATTTAAGTATCGGTATTACTAAAATAAAAGCAAAGCATGATTTCATATATTATTTAACAAAATACAAAAGGAAAAGAGGGAAATTTGTAGGCAAGCCTTACATTTTTCCTACACCGAGATTCCGTTGGTGCACATGGGTTTTGAAAATATGTCCTATGCGAAAATTTGCACATAAAAAGGTAAAAGAATTAAACAAAGATGATTATATATTTTATATTGGCTATAGGCCAGATGAAATTCAAAGATTAAGAAAAAAACAACATAAAGAAATATATCCTTTGGTTGAATATAATATTAATAATACTTTGGATATTTGTTTGGAAGAAGGATTTAGTTTTTATGGCCTATATGAAAAATTTACTAGAATTTCATGTTGGCTTTGTCCTTTTCAAAGTGAAAAAGATTTATATATATTAAAAAAATATTATCCAGAAAAATTTAAATATTTACTGGAATTAGACAGATTTCAAAGAAAAACAACAGGACATGGATTTGGATTTAGATATAATAATATATTGGAAAAAATAAACATTACTTTTTAAAATAATATTTGATAGGAGGTTAAAAATATGTTAGAAGATAAGATTATAAGAATATTGCAGGATGATGATAATGATGATGATCAAGATACATTGGATGATGTAACACGAATCATTCCAATATTATTTGGAATCTTCTAATGAAATCATTATTTGAATTAATAATGATATCGGAATATTATGATATTCCATTGGGAGTATTTTTTGTTGTTTTTCCCAAAAAGAGTAAATTGTTAAACTGTCTTATGAAATGGCTAAAGTTCAAAAAATGATTTGGAAGGATAAATTTCCAAAGGAAAATATTTATTTTCAAATGGATAATGGCATTCTATACTATGCCGATTGTTTGCAAATAATAAAAAAATTTCCTGAAAAAATATTTGATGCGGTGATAACAGATCCACCTTATGGTATTACTGCCTGTAAATGGGATGCGATTATTCCTTTTAATAAAATGTGGAAAGAATTAAAAAGAATAAGGAAAGATAATACGCCTATTATATTATTTGGTCATGAACCATTTAGTAGTTTATTAAGGATAAGCAATCTAAAAGAATATAAATATGATTGGTATTGGGAAAAAGATAAAGGAACAGGAGCTGGGCTTTCCAATAAACAACCTTTAAGAAAAATTGAAAATATTTTAATTTTTTATAAAAAACAGCCATACTACAATTCACAAGGTAATAAATTAAATAGACCATATAGACATGTGTTACCTTTATCCAAAAATATTGGAAATTTTAACATATCTAGTAAAAATATCAATAATTATGGCAACCGCATTTATAGAATATATACACATAAGAAAAAACATAATTTGCTGTATTTCGCAAGAGATAGTGAAAAACATCATCCAACGCAAAAACCAGTAGCTCTCCTAAAATATTTAATAGAAACTTATACAAAAGAAAATGATTTAGTACTTGATTTTACTTGTGGTAGTGGCACTACTTTAATAGCTTGTGAAGAATTAAATCGCAAATGGATTGGGATAGAAATAGAAAGAAAATATTGCGAAATTGCCAAAAAAAGAATTTTAAAAGCTATTAATAAGAAAAAATTAAGATTATTTTAAATTAGCCAGCATAGCTCAATTGGTAGAGCAACTGACCTGTAATCAGTAGGTTGGGGGTTCGAGTCCCTCTGCTGGCTTTATGTTAGAAAAAGATATTGTTGTGAAAATACCGCCAATAAAGAAGCAATATGTACGAGCAAAGGTAAAAAGTATAAAAAAAGCAAAACCCTGCATAGTGATAGATTCCTTTCTAAAAAATGCTAAAAATAGCATTCTTTCTAACTTAAATAAGTAATGCATTATTTCAATTTAATAAGAAATAAGCCAAAAGATAAGATAGTTAGGAAAAAAGTTAAGTATTCATTTCCAATATACAAAAAACCTATTATTAAAGAAGAAATATCAACAAAAGAAGAACAACGTGAATATTATAATCAATTTAAAAAACGAGATTCACGAATAAAAATATGGTTAAATAATATATCAAAATTGCAAAAACCTTTAATCAATTCCTTTGATATAAATAAAATTATAATTAAAGAATATGATTTGCCTTTCCCAAAAAACTTGTTTATCAATAATATATCATCTATGTATTACAAAGGTAGAGTGGGAAGGCAATTAGATTTACTTATATATCATGATAATATTCCATTGGCATATATACAATATGGTTCGCCTGTTTTGAATAAACAATTAGCTGAATGGATTAAAAATAAATATGGCAAAATTGATTTTTCATTTATTAATAAAAAAATTGTTGATTTATCCGTTTGCATCAGTTTTGGAATATTAACCAAATTCCTTTCTGGGAAATTAGCTGTATTTGTAGCTTTAAGCAAAGAAACAATTAATATATTCAATGAAAAATATGGAACTGATGTAGAAGTAATCTTTACAACTTCTGTATTTGGAAAATCATCATTGTATAATAGAGTGAGAAATTTGAAGTATCTTGGGCTAACAGAAGGTTATCATTCGATTTTACCTGAAGAATGCATAGAAGAAATTCAAAAACTTTACAAAAAATATTTTCCACACAGAAAAATAAAAAAAACCGCATTGGCGGAGCATATAATTAGGATGTATGATCATTTACAGGAAGCTGGAATTAAACTATCATTTAAAATTCCCAAATTGGCACGTGGTGTTTATATTTGCGAAACCTTATTGCCATTAAAAGACAATTTAGAATATTGGTATAATAGATGGTTTTTACCGAGAAGAAGTAGAATCATTGTTAATGACTTATTTTAATTTCAATTGAGACTTGACATAAGCCAAAATAATGCTTATATATATAATATGATAAAATATTTGGGTATAAGCCAATTTGGAATCCATTTCAACTACTATGGCGATGAAATAATTTTCCTTTGGCCTTGGAAATGGCATATTGAAGAAGACATTAGAAAGTTTAAAAATAACTTATTAACTTTTGTAAAAAAATTGCTATATTATAAACAATGAAGGCTTACAAAACTTATAAATTTAGATTATATCCGAGTAAAAAGATAGAAGAAATATTAAATAAACATTTAGAGTTATGTAGATTTACCTATAATAAATTACTAGAAATTTTGGAAGCAAAGAAAGAAGAAAAAGTTAGACCATTTGGTTTAATAAAATTGCTTCCTTTCTTGAAAGAAGAATATCCAGAACTTAAACAAGTCTATGCAAAAGTATTGCAGATGGTAAACCAACAATTATGGGGAAATATACTTGGGCTTTACAAAAGGAAACAAAATGGTGGGAGAATAGGAAAATTAAGATATAAAGGAAAGAATAGATGGAAAATACTAAATTACAATCAATTAGGATTTAAAATAATAAAAACAGGAAAAAGATTAGATTTACTGAAGCTATCCAAAATAGGAGAAATACCAATAAGGATACACAGAGAAATAGATGGAAAAATAAAAGGCATAATTATAAAGAGATATTCTTCTGGTAGGTGGTATGCATTAGTCCAGATAGAAAACATACCAAAACCATTATCCAAGACAGAAAAATCAATAGGAATAGATGTAGGAATTAAGTATTTTCTTACTGATAGTGAGGGAAAACAAATAGAAAATCCTAAATTCTACCAGTACACTTTAAATAGAATAAAAGTAATACAAAAATCATTATCAAGGAAAATAAAAGGATCAAATAATTGGGAAAAATGGAGATTAAAATTAGCCAAATTATATGAAAAATTAACTAATCAAAGAAATGATTTCTTACATAAACTTTCAAGGTATTATGTAAACAATTATGATATAATAGCAATAGAAAAATTAAATATTTCTAATATGATAAAAAATCATTTTCTAGCAGATAAAATATTAGATGCTTCTTGGAGTAAATTCTTCCAGTATTTGTCTTACAAAGCGGCAGATGCTGGTAAACAAATATTGGAAGTAAATCCAAGAGGCACGAGTAAAGGACTGACTTGGAAACAAAAAGATAGAGACTATATTTCAGCAAATAGAATACTATATAAGGGGATGGGGCAGCCCTTTGAGCCTGTGGAGAAGAAACCGCTACTACTAATACCTGCGCATGCAGTTATTAGTGGCAAGTTTCTTCAATGAAGCAGGAAGTTGCAAAGCAACAGCCCATTATCCGAATTGACAAAAAAAGCAATAGAAGGTTCTAGAAAAAAACTATATAGGTAAGAACTGCGTAGCGGGTCTTGCTTCTTGGGAGGGATGGCCGAGTGGTTAAAGGCGGCGGTCTTGAAAACCGCTGGAGTCTCTAAAAGGGCTCTCGCAGGTTCGAATCCTGCTCCCTCCGCTGGAAAAGAAGGAAAGGAGTAATAAGATATGATGGAAGCGATAACAGCATATGTATGCCTTTTAATCTTCATTCTAATTTTTGTATATGGTAGTGACTAATATTAACCAGGAGTAACAAAATGGTTTATGTAAATTCTTATAAAAATTGGGATGTTTATTTTAAAAAACCATATTTTCTCATTACTTCCAGAAAAGATGGAGCAATCATCGGGAAATATTTAGATAGAAAATCAGTTATAGAAATGCTTAAATACTTAGAAAAAAAAGGAAAAATCAAATGGCAGCAATTAGCATCATTTTTTAATGATCCAAGGATTGTAAAACAGTAAACTGCCAATGATTAACATTAAAGAAAGGAGATAAAAAATGACAGAAGCAGAAGCTATGAAAGAAATAGTAACAATATGGATAATCGTTGTAATCATAGTAGTACTCATAGCAGATTGTTTTGATGATAGAGAATGGAAATAATAAAATATTCATTCACAATATATTATAAGGTATTGACTTTTTAGAAATTAAGTATTATAATATTATATAAGGGATGGGGCAGCCCTTTGAGCCTGTGGAGAAGAAACCGCTACTACTAATACCTGCGCATGCAGTTATTAGTGGCAAGTTTCTTCAATGAAGCAGGAAGTTGCAAAGCAACAGCCCATAGCCTCCTAGCCACCATCTTACACCTCCTTTCTACTTGCCCATCAGGATGATGGGCAAGTATCTATTTATATAGAAAAAAGGTTCTAGAAAAAGACAAAGAAGAATGTTCTTAAAGAAAAAAGTAAAAGAATAGAATATGTGTAATTTGGAAAATACCAGAAAATGAAATATATTTTAGAATGAGCCTAAGTCGCCACCCGCCCCCCTGGGCAGTGCTGAAAAAAACGCCCATTTTCCAATATTGGCACGATTTTTGCATACAATTTTATTTGGCATAGTTTTTGCATTAAATGTTAGGCCCTTTAAACATTGTTTAGATATCTTAACATTATTTAGATATCTTAACAATTCTTATGCAATAATCATGCCAATATTGTATTTTACTGATTATATCTAGGTTTTCTTGGAAATGTTAGGCCTATCTAACATTTTTAGTTTGTCTAACATTGTTTGTTAGGCCCACCAAACATTGTCTAGTGAGACAGAAATATTAAATTTAAAATTTAGCATAGGCCTAACATTATTAGATGTAGAGTTTAACTATATTTTAGGGCATTTGTTAGGTCAATTAGACATTTAAATTTAAAATATTGGGTCTATCTAACATTTAAGAATTTATATAGTCAATGAATTATTAATTGTATTAATTCATATATTCAATGAATCATAGAATTAATGAATTTATGAATATTTGACAAATAAATATATTGTGCTATAATTAATTATACAATTAATGCTATGGAGGTTTCCGATATGATCAAGACATTATCTGTTAGGTTATCAGAAGACAAATATAAATTGACAAGGATATTATTAAAAATAAAAGATATTAGTTTTAATGAGTATGTAAATGGTTTGATCACTAAAGATTTAAAACTAAACATTAATAAGATTAAGCAATATCAGAAGATACTTAAAGATTAATTAAGACAAAAAAAATAGGCATAGGGATTAATAACCCTATGCCTATTTATATTAGTCTAGCAATTTATCAATATCTTTTCTCATTTTTTCAATACTCAACCACAATTTTGCGCTTTCAATAAAACCAGGGTATTGTTTTTCAAATTCTTCAAAACCAATATCTTTTATTAAATACTTAACCCCTTTGTAAAATGGTGTATTTTTAAAATCCTCGAACTTCATTTTTAAACCTCCTTAATCTAAGTATCCGCATGCTTTGTAAAACTTAATCTTGTCAAATTTAGGATTATCGGCCTCAAAAATCTCTGCTATGCGCTCAACCAGTTTATCCCAAATTTTACTACATGATTTTTGAATTTAATACTAATCAATTTGTAGCCATACAGAATTTTTAACCATGCATCAAGTTCTGTGCGGTACAAATTGACACATATACCAAAATTGGCACAAAAGTATAATAAATTGTCAAATGTTAGGCCCACCAAACATTTTAGGCATAAAAAAAACAGGGTTTTAAAACCCTGTTTTTTTCTTATTATTACCCACAAATTTTATAAATGAGATAGCCTAAACCCCAAAGTCCAAAAACTAAAATCATAAAATCTAGCATTTTAAACCTCCTTTCCTTAGTATTTACCCTTTTTTAATGCAAAAACTATGCCATTTAGCAATATTCCAATGTTAACCACTAGATGTTTAGTGGGCCTAACATTGCCCACTAAACGGAAATCTTAGGCCCATTAGACAAAGTTAGTTCGGAAGTTGTCTGACCTAACTTTGTTAGTCCCAGTAAACAATCTTAGGCCGTCTAACAAAGTTTTCTGGACCTAACTTTGTTAAGATATCTAAAGATTCTTTAGTGGGCCTAACATTTTTCGTGCGACCCAACTTTTTCTGTGGCATAGTTTTTGCATGTTGGCATGATTTTTGCATAAAAAAATGGCATAGGATTTTAAAATTTCCTATGCCATTTAATTTTTTAATCTATTTTTTGTTTAATTCCTAAGATATAATCGGCCGCTTTTTGGGCCCTAGATGATGCCCATATAAAGTATTTGGGATTTTTACTTAATTGATTATACCAGCCATTTATATAAGCAACACTATTTTTAAATACTTTGTCAACATTAATACCAGCAATATTAAGAAGATAGCAACATCCGATCTCCGCGGTCAATTCTTCTAATGAATACTCATCATGGTCAAATTTAGTGATATCGAACCTATGGAGGCGTTTGGGATGACCTGTTGAGTGAACTAACTCATGGAATAATGTTGAGTATATCTCTTCTCTACTAATAAAACTATCCTTAGGGGGCATATGCACCTCATCCCTAAGAGGACTATAATAAGCTTTAACATCATCCCAAAAAATGGGAGGCTTATCGATGTATTTATTAATGATTCCCTCGGCATGGTCAATTGGAGATATATTAAGCTTGTTTTTATTAGCTAATTTATTATATTTATCAATTAATTTATCTCTTAAACTTTCAGGTCTAAGGTCAATCAAATTAAACACAATATAATATCTCAAAATAGGGATGATATCATCCCTATCTATATCCTCAATGTTGTCAATGTCTTGTATTTTAATAAGCTTGCCATTTTTCTTAACATAAATACTCCAATAGATGACCAATTGCCCCTTACTATTTTTAGCAATGTACCCCTTTAATCTTTTAGCTTGCTTAAACGTTAACCACAATTTTAAATACTGAGGATTTTTCTGACAAGCTAAAGATAATAAAATAACATTAGTGCCCTTATAAGCTTTCCCTGTAATACAATTCCTATGGAATACTCCACTATAAGACCTGTCAACCGACCAGGGTTTTTGCCAGGGGACAACCCCTGACCTTAATTCCTCAAGTATCCTTTGGTTTACTAATTGATAGACCTTATTAGCCATTGCTTACCTCCTTTTTTTTTATTTCCTTACCAACTAGTTAATCATTATTTTTTATCTTGTCAAGATATTAAAATTTTAATACTAAACGACGAGTTCCAATAGACAATCTTAGACAGGCCTAACTTTTCTGGCAAATTCTTAGGCCTTTTAGACAAAGTTAAATTGAACTAACTTTGTTCCACTACAGAAAGTTAATTAGACCGAACTAACTTAGTTTGGCCTAACAAACATTGTTAAATTTGAACTAACTTTTATTGAAGTGAAACTAATTTTTTCTGGCGGGCCGAACTAACTTAGTTAGGCCAAACAAAATTTGACAAATCAAACAAAATATGTTATAATCAACTAACCTTAGCAAGACCTAATTTTTTCTGGGCAAAAATCTTAGGCTCTTTAAACATTGTCAATCAGACAAAACATTCCGATTTCCGACAAGACAATCAGACAAAAACTCCGATAAGACAAGTAATCGGGAAAAGATATCTGACTCAATTGACATTTGTGGCCATAAAAAAATGCCAAAGGCAATAAGCCCCTGGCAAAAAACCGCCTACTTTTTTATTTTTTTTATTTAATTATGGCACACTTCCTTATATGTCTTGCACCAATCCTCTGGCAAGTTCCCACCTGTCCAATCTGCTATTAGTTCTATCAATTCTATAGCACTTTGATAATCCAATCCATAATCCATTACCCTATCTATTAGTTCATCCATTTATTTCACCTCCTTTTCTAATGGATTATTATTGTAAAATTCATAATAGCCCCTTTCCTTCATTAGTCTCGATATCTCACTCCTGAACTCCATTTCTGCTCCTTCACTCCCCTCAAATGTAATATTGATATATCCATCTATAAATCTATTGTATTTTTCTTTTAATTTTCCCTCTATCTTTTCGCCTTCCTTTGTAAGGCTATTAAAACATAATGGATCACTAACTAAACAAATTACAGCTTTTTCTTTTTCAGTTAATTTATCTTTATCTCTCAAAATCTCAGGGTTAATTTTACAAAGCTTAAACTTTCCCTCATTTTTCACCTCCTTTTATAACATATTTTTTTAGATCCATATCGGGTTTAATTTTATCCCAAAACTTCTCCTTTAAATAGCCAAAATAGCACCCATAGGTTTCCCACTCATCTACCAGTTTTCCTATCAAAATCTTCCCCCTTTCATCCCTAATTTCCTCCCACCTTTTACCACTTTTATCTCTTACTATTTTCCCGTCCTCTCTCTTCCCTAACATATAGTCATCCTTTACCCCCAGGTAGGCAATTAGCCTACCTGTTTTTTTATCTCGCAATGTCTGCAGGATATGCCACATTTTATACCTCCTTTATTTTCCAATTATTATCATAGCAATCTAAGATTAAATCCCCTAAGGTAAGTCTTCCTAAATGGCTATATTCTTTGCCTTCTATCACTTTGACCTCAAAACCTACGTGCCAACAGTCAATGTAGCATTCCCCATCCATATAAACCTTTAATAGCACTTTTCCCTTTAGCACTACTTCACCATTTTTGTCTATCACTTCTATACTATCACCAATTGGAACTTGATATCTGCCAACATTAAGCTTATTTCCATTTACCTTTACTTTTAAGTCTTGCATAAAATCTTCACCAATCATTTTACACCTCCCTTGTGCTTTTTATTACAATAATCATTTTTTGCTTAATTGTCAATAGGCAATTTTAATTTTTTTACTCAATGTAATCGTACCAGTTATAAATTACCTGGCACAACCTGCATTTTAGTTTCCTTAAATCTTGCCTATTACATATATCATAAAACGGGGGACAAGGACTAAAACATTTAGGATAGATTTTAAACCTTACTAAAATTTTTCTTATTTTATGCCTCATCTTAGTTCCTCCTAATTTTTAGTTTTTTTAATCGCATATACCATGATATCTCTGTATAACTTCATACTTAAAGACATCATAGGCAATGTTTAAATCTATTTTTATCATGCTATTAACTGTAAACTCATAGTGATGAATTTTACCCTTAAATAGCCCCGTATTATTATAAATCCTAAAATTATCTATGACAATTTCCAAATGACTATAATCCCTTTCTGTTAACTGCAAGATTAATCCCTTTAATAAACTAGGCATTTTCAAATTACTTAACTTTTCCAAAATCAAAAACGCTTGGTAGTTTTCATACTTACCTTCTAAGACCCTTTCATTATTATCTTCTTTAACTATATACTTTTTGTAAAAGTCATCTTTAAACATTTTTATTACCTCCTTATTATCTTCTTTTATACTTGTTTACCTATCAATAAAATCTTGCCTTCTTTACCCGTCACCTTCTTAAATAATTCCTTGTTGTTAATTTGGATGACCCCATCATACAAGATAAAATTAGGAAGGCCACCGTTCCATGTTTGTGCTACTGCAAAGCCATAATATTTATCACTGGCACTAATTCTTTTTCCATATTCACTTGTTGCTTTCTGATCTTTTCTCTGATCCCCATACTTCCCTGGTGTAAAGTCAAGAATATCTACAAAGTGGCATTCATAATTGCTAGATAGATAAAATAACCTTTCCCTTGTTTGTTTATCCAATTCACTTGTTTTTAGCCCTATTGCCAAAGTGGTGGGTTCTGCCATTTTTACATCACCTCCTTTTTTATTATTTTACCTTCTAAGGTAAAATCAAACTTTTTGTTCCTCAACCAATAGTAGTTATTAATCATTTCTCTAATTTTTTCTAGTACTGTATCTTTAAATTCTTCTTCGTTATCTAGCTTTGATCTACTAGTTATTGTGATTACCAAACTTAGTCTGTTCATTTTTACACCTCCTCCTTTATGCTTTTTTATTTACATATAACCCTTTGCCCTTGCCAACATATGCAAAAAACAGTTTTATAAAGTCTTCTGCATTTATTTTTTTTCTGATATAGGCTTTTAAATAAGCTTGATAAAAGGCTTCTGCAAGGCTATTAGGTATATAATTACCAATAACCTTAATCCAATATTTATTTAAAATTTCCTTAAATGTAAAAAAATCTATCATTTTAAACCTTCCATTAATTTATAACAGTCCTTACAATAATACTTGCCCCTATAATAATATAAAATCCTTTTTTTGTTTTTACATAAATAGCATTTCCTATACTTTTTTATGTATAGTATTTTTATCACCTTTTTTACTCCTTTGTCTGTATTGCTTTTCCCAGTAAAAACCATTATTATAAGCACCAGCTAAATCATCATCATAATTGGTATAAATATTATAATCTTCATAATCCAAATTAGAAAAATAAATACCACTTTCCTTTATCCAATCACCTAATAAATTAACAGTAGAAGGCCGCATGATTAAAAATCTATCATAAGCACCTATGGATTCAAGATATCCTATACCTAAAATTTTAGTGAGTATTGCCATTACTCTGCTATCACTCATTCTACCTGTAGGGAATCTTCTATTTTTTCCTATGCAGTAGTAAGCTATTAAATCTAATTTATCCCTCCAATTAGCTATAACCCCATTATGAAAAAGCACACCTTGTCTAGTTTTACCTTCAAGTGGATTTTTAAAATCCAATACAAATGGATGGGTCAAGTCCTTTGATATTCCCCCGCTAGTTTGAGTCCTAAAATGTATAACATGAGGTACTATATCAAATTTATCATAAAACTTTTTAAAATCGTTTAACTCCATAAATCCTTTTTTAAAGTGGACAAATCCTTTGTCTTGCCAAGCAATACCTGCCCCGTCACTGTTTGAATACCAGCAATTTATCAATTCACTATAATTTAATTTCCTTTCCTTACAGTAAGCAATTATACACACCTTAGTTCTCCTCTTTTAAGATTTTTCTAATATGTAATCTCAAAGCTTTAAAAAACTTTAAGACATTAGCGCCATGTCTTATTTCCCATGCGACACCTACCCTGTAATCATTAGCATTAGGATGTTCGATAACTTCATAACTTGGTATTTTTATTGTGTTCACTTTTCCTCTATCTTTCCTTAATCCAAATAATGTAAGAGTGATAGGTTTTTTTAACCTAATATGTTTAGCCCAAAACTGTAGATTATTCTTAGTATAAAAACTCCATTCATCTTTAAATATTATTTCCAATGGATATGTTTTCCTTTCATATTCCTTTTTATTATATAACCAGTAATTTACTATAGAATAACCCAAATAATGCCTTTTTTCATAAAATTTTAATAATTCCTTAGCTTCTCTTTTAGTCAAATTGCCTACTTTTATATAGTCTTCCAATGTTGGAGGATAATTGTATTTTATAACTTTATTTTTTATTGCTTTTAATGTTATATTTCTAGCTAATTTTAAAATTATTTTAGCAATGCTAGGTTTTAAAAATATGGCACTACTAGGGGTCCTATATTCAAAGCCCCACTCCTTTGACTCAAAACTAGACAAAGCACCATATCCATATCGTTCGCACATATATCGTGTAGGTTTACCTATAAAATCATCTAATACTGCAAGTAATTCTTCACTAGGATATATTTCCTTACCTACTCCAATATGGATATGACCACCTAATGAAAAATCAGCAGTCAATCTCAAATCAAAATCAGCATAGTCATGGACTTTAGCTATTAACTCTTTAAGATTATTCACTACCTGTTGAGGAGTACCTGGAGATGGCCGCAATTCTAATTGATCACCGCTACCATCAACACCTATTGGATTATCATAATATTCATCATCGACATAATCGCATGCGTGGACTACATCGCCATAACTATCCACCAATACAAACTCTGGATCGCATCCTACTGTTACATCATTTATAGTTAATTTCCATAGTTTTTTGAGATTAAAGATTTTAGTTATACTTTTTAAGACAAGATAGGCATTTTTAAGATTATCCTCAAAGTGAGTAATATCGCTTAATAGTAATCTTTTATATGTTAAATCATAATATCCTAAAATTTTACCCTTATTTTTTATCAAAATTCCATAGCCGATAAAACTATCATATTGGAAATGTCCGTTTATATCATAAAACAATTCCTCGTGCTCTTTATTTTTAAATTTTAAATCAAGATTAAGGTCTAGTACGGCATTATACCAATAAGTTAAACTGGTATAGCCATAAATATATATATGTTTACTTTTTTTCTCTACATAAGTATGATTTAAAAATCCATTGACAAATGAAAAATCCTTGCCATATTTATTTAAAAAGATAGGTAAGGCTTCTGCGCCACTAGGGGAAGATTTTTGTTCCAATCTCAATGCTATTTCCTTTATCATAGCACTCCCATAAATACCTTACTTTAAAGAGATAATAATCATCCCTGTTTAAAATGTCAATATATTAAAATTTTAATATTAATTGATTAGGTCTAATTATCAATGTTAGATAGACCTAACTTTAACCAGTATTGTTAGTTTGGCCTAAGTTTCTTTGCCTAGCCTAAGATAGTTTGATAGAACTAACTTTTTCCCGCCCTTTGAAAAAAATTACCTATTAAAATTTTTCTTATTTGAAGTGCAATTAAATTTGTTTTATGAAATATTGTTTGAAATATCAAATATTGTTTGGTAGGCCTAATTTTCAAATTTCCAATTAAAAATTTTCTTTTCCCGAATCCTTTCTATTTGAAGTGCAAATGAATTTTTTCTGTGGAAATATAGATGGGATTTTTTCTTTTTTCCCAAATTTATGGGCAAAAAAACAAATTATTGATTTAGTCAGAAATACAATATTGATAGAATCAACAAAAATTAGGTCTATCTAATCGTTATCTTTCCCTATTGACTTTTATATTTAAAATGATTATTTTAGAAGAAAAGAGGAGGTTTAAATGAACAAAAAACAAACAAAATTAAGAAAAGCAACATTAAAAGAATGTATGAACTATAAAGCTTATCCATCAAAATCTCTATATGTTAATGTTTTTAGAATTGGCAAAAGAAGGAAATATATAGATGATAAAGGGCAAATGTATATCAAAATAAATAATGTATGGTATAAATTTCCACAAGAAATTGATTTTTAATCAAAGGAATTTATAGCAAAAAGGAAAGTTAAAAATGAAGTTCAAAATGAAAAATATTTATAGGTTTCAAAAGGAAATGGGAGTTAATTTCTTGAAATGTCACTACTGCCGATTTGGTGGAAATCCAAAAACAGACTTTGAAACTGGCAAGGATTATGTTTATTGCTTCCTTTATAAGGCAAGAATTTATAAGGAGGAGAGATGATTAAATTATTTATAAGATTATTGCCAGATATTTTATGTATAGGTAGTGCAATAGCTTATTTGAAATACCACGATTTAAGAATTTTTGCACTTATATGGCTTTTCCTTATATTAGGCTATTTAATAGATTTAAAGGAGGTTTAAAATGAAAACTTATTATTATCAAAAAAGCCATGTTATTTGTCAATATAGTAAGCCAAGAAGACCTAAAAAGTTACATTTACCTTACATCTATATAGAATCAAATAAGATTGTAGAACATGGTAATTTCCCTAATGGTTGGGTATTATCAAATGATTTTTTGATAGACGCAAAAGGCAATAAGAAAAAAGTTAATAATTACTTGGGAATATTTAAAATTATTCAATTTAAAAGTTGGCTTGATTATTATGAATCTTTAATCAAAATATTAACAAAAAATAACCCTTGGTTTGAATGGTTTATTTAAAGGGGATTTAGAAATGAAAGAAAAGTTAAGTTTTGTAAAATATAATAAAAAGTTGATTAAAAATAAAGATAAATTAAATGAAAAAGAAGGATATATAATCTTTTTAGCTAGTAATCCAATTTCCCTAAAATGTTTATCAGAAGAAGATTATAAAGTATTGAGTAATCTAAAAAAGAGATATGGTAAACTGATAGAAGATTATGTCAATATTGAAATTGAAAGCAATAAAGATATAAAAGAAGAAATTATAGACTTGATGGAAGAAAAATTAGGTTATTATGAATATCTTAGATATAATCCATTTTGGCCAATAAGGAGGTAAAAATGAAGATGCTAAAAGGTAGGCCAATTGGCTTGAAAGCCTATATGTCTAAAGAACAAATGAAAAAACATCTATTAAAAATCAAAGAAGAATGGCAAAAAGAAGGATTTAGTGAAAGTGAGGTTATTAATGCTATTTATATTAAATGTAAACCTTTAGGGCTTGTATCCAATTTTTATTGGAAAAGGTATCCAGAAGCGGCAGAAAATTTAAGGCAGGCATGGAAAGAATTAGGCTGGGCGGAAGATGAAACGATTATGGATAGTTTTGCAAAATTGAGAACTAGCTTAGAAAGCTCTAAGAAAAAAACAAAGTTAGTGAGACCTAAATTGAAAAGGATACCAAAAACTGAAAAGGCAATAATTGATTATTTAAATCAATTTTTTTAAAGGAGGCTAAAAAAATGGCTAGAATGGAAATAAAACCAAAAATAAAATCAAAAATAAAAATTTTTGTGAAGGAAGGAAATTTATTAATCAATGCCACTACTTGTTCTTATATAGCCAAAAATTTATTGAAAAATATATGTCCTTTCCTAAAAAATCAATTAGAAAGGGAAGATAGTGAATCAGCTATGATTTATGCAAAAAAATCTAAAATACATGATAATGATTATTACATTTATTATTATAAAATCAAATACAAAAATGGAAAGGAAGTTGAAATTGGAGTAAAAGATAGTTTTCTTAATTTACCCATTATTGAAGCGCATATGGTTACTATGACAGGATTTGAATTCCAGATTTGGCCAATTGGTAGGGAAATTGATCAGATTGAAAAGTTACTATTTGTTTTAGAAAAGGCCAATAAAGTTAAGCATCTAAAAGTTTGGTTTAGTAATGGTGAAATAGTAAAATACAAAGTCACTTTTACTAGCGGTTTGGAAATTGAAAAGAAGACTAAAGATATTGAAGTGAAAAAAGATACCATTATTAAGGCATTTGAAGATGGTAGGCCAATTCCAGACTATTCTTTTAAAGTACAAAAGGCATATGAAGTTTTAAAGGAAAAATACGATTGGATTAAAAATATTAAGGAAATAAGAATGGTTTTAAAAGGCAATAAGATAATGAAATATGATATTATATTTGGAGAAAATAATAGCATATCAGTTAGCAATGTTGATGGGATAGATATTTATAAAGATGAAAAAGAAAAACCATTGCCTAAGCAAAAGAGGGTTCAAGAAAAAAAGAAAGTTGTTAAAAAAGTTTTGGTAAGAATTCCAAAAGGATATGAAAGCTATATAAGAAATTTTGAATTAATTAGAAAGGAAGGGAATAGTTTAATAGGTAAAATTCCAATTGAAAAATTAGATGACAAAATTATGTTTTTATATCAATAAAAAATGATTATTAGAAAGTAAGGAGGTTTAAAATGAATGTAAATAACTTAATTAAAAAATTGGCAAAAAGACATAATGTAACTTATGAAGAAGCCAAAAGGCAGATAAATGAATTAATAGATGAATTGGTGGAAGATTTTGGAATATCAAGGGAACAGGCTGAAGAAATAGTAAATAAGGCAATAATAGTTGATTATTTGTTAAGTTAAAAGGAGGCAAAGAATGCCAAAAGTAAAAGATTGTATAGTTTTTACAAATGGTCAAGTAATGGCATTTGATGAAAAAGGCAAACAGGTTGTAGAATGCCAAGGTTTTATTTTGGATGTTGCAGAAAAGTTATTGAAATACTGTAATGAAAAAACTACATGGCATTTTGCAAAATTGGGTAAATGGTTGACAGAAGCAGATTTTAGTTGGAGATGGAAAAAGAAGGCTTGATTTTTAGAATAAAAAAGGAGTGGGGCAGAGTAATGAATGGTAGGCAAACGTTTAAACAAATGGCATATGTATTTATGAAATATTATGAAAAAGAAGTTGAAAATCAATTGGCTAGAAATGATTTGAATTTAGTACATTGGAAACTATATCAGTTATATAGAAAGGCATTTATTGAAATGGATAATGAAATTTATGGGGGCAAAGATGAGGACATTTTTCAAGAAGAATTACAAACTTCCATTATGTAAATTTAGAGGGTCAAAACATAATATTAAATTTCCATGCTATGTAAGTTTAAAATTAGATGGTGAATTACAATATATTATCAAAAGAAAGGATACAGTATTTAGCGTTAATAAAGATAAATACGGCAGATATAGGTTAGACTATCCAGCATTATATGAATTTAAAAAATTAAATTTACCAGATGGAATTTATTTGGCAGAATTGTATTATGGTGCGGGAAGAACAAAAGAAGACTTTTATCAATTGCTAAGAAACAAGGCTAGCGATGATTTGAATTTGGCTTTATTTGGGATTTTGCAAAAATTAGATAGAACTAATTTTGATGCTAGACAAACTTTTAATTACTTTAGCCATTATTCCAAGTTGACAGAACATTTTAAACATTTAAGAATTGTACCAATGTGGATGGTTATGGATTGGGAAGAACTGCGGCAGTTGATTAAAAAGTGGATATATGAATTAGGATATGAAGGACTAGTTGTTAGGAACGAAAATAGCGTATGGACAGATGGCCACCATATAAATTGGATTAAAATAAAAAGAAAGGATAGGGAAATTGCACAAAAGAATAAGAATGGCAATAAAGTCAATTTTACATTTAATTATGGAATATGGTTATAAAGGTCTTGACATTGAAGTGAAAAATGATTATTTAAAAAGTAAGAATCAAAAAAAAGGAGGTAAAAGATGATAAATGTAAAAATATGGAATGGAAGTATTGATGAAAGAAAAACTATATCGGTTTATGTACCAGATAAGTTTTTAAAACCTTATTATATGGTTGGCAGAATAGTTTATTTATATGAATTAGATGAATGGGCAAAGGAAATTTGTGAAGAATGCAAAGAATTCAAATGTTGTGACTGTGGGCATCAAGCTAAGTATATAGTAATTGATCCAAAAGTTGGGCACAATTGGGCTTGGTGTGGCAGATGCAACATAGGAGCATAAGAGATATAAAATAAAAGGAGGTTAAAATGAAGAAGAAATTAAAATTAGAATTAATGCAAGATAAACGACCAACGGGAGATTACACGCCTGGTGAAGCATTACCTGATTTTTTGGATAAATATAGAAAAGAATTTCCATTTATAAGACTTTTTGCAAATCATTGCACGGCAGATATTAATATTCCATATTCTGTTTATATTTATGCGGAAAATAGCTTTATACGTCTAAGACCAATAGCGGCTGTCAATATTAATCTAGATGATAAATTCTTTAACGCTACAAGTATTTTTCATGATTGGACATGCAATTTTGGCACTTTTGGCACTCCCATTGATACAGTTAAAATCCGCATAAATGGATTTTTTGTAGGTCACTATTTGTTCAATTATAAAGTATTACTTTTAACAGATTTTACGCATAAAAGAAGTTATATTGACTTTGCTTATGAAGCATTATTAGCCATAGTTAGGGTATTGGGAATTGATGCAAATTGGACATATTCCAAAATAAGGAAAAGAAGAAAGAAAGAAGAAAAGATAAAAGTTGATATAACTTTAGGATGTGATCCAGAATTTATGTTAAAAAAGAAAAGATATTGGGTTAGGGCTAGGGATGTTTATAATTCAACTGAAGACTATATAGGCTGTGATGGGGCTGGTACACAATTAGAATTAAGGCCAGACCCACATTCAAATCCTAAAGTAGTAATTAGAAATATCAAAAAGCTATTGAAAAAAGTAAAAAAAGATGGCTTTGATGTTCAAATTGCTAATGAAGCACCATTAGGCGGACATATTCATGTAGGCTTTAAGTTTGGTGAAAGGAATAAACGTATTACACCTTCATATAAATTATTAACTATTTATGATGATTTTCTTGGAAAAAGAACAAACCATTTGTGTTATAGGGAAGGGTATGGCAGTTTATCTAGTTATGAAACTAAAGACTGGGGCTTTGAGTATAGAACTCCATCGGCAGTAATTTTTGCACATCCAGAAATTGCTAGAATTTCAATGAAGATTATAAAAAATCTAACTAAATTGGCTATAGCAAAAAAGGAAGTTGAATATAATAATCCACCAACTGAAGAAGATTATATAAAAATAGCAAAATTAACAAAAAAAGAAGCGGCAAAGTTTTTGACATTTGTCAATGAGCCGCCGAAACCACCATATAGCATTTTAGAATTTTGGAAAATTAGGCCAAACAAAGAAAGAAAGCGAAAGACTTTTCCATTGGAAATTAAATTTGGCGATGAATGGAGTTCTAGGGTAATGGCAAAAGTTATTGAATGGGCAGAATCTTTACGTTTGAAAAAACCTGTTAGAATAGTATTATTTGGATTAAGGGAAGATAGGGGGAAAGTAACATCTGGAATAAAAGTTAAAGGGTATAAGCTAATAGAACATGAACATACTACAAAGGATAAATCTAAGATTGGAATAGCATGGCATTTAAGGCAAAGGGAAGATAATATTGAAAAAATATTTAAACCTTTAAGAAAGTATATCAAAGAAAATTTAGGAGGTTAAAATGTGCGTAATAGCTTATTGCAAAACAAGAAAATTAGATGAAAATGAAATTAGGAATTGCTTTATCACAAATAGTGATGGAATAGGTATAGCTTGGCAAAGAAAAGGATTAGTACATTTTAAGAAGGGATTTATGAATTTAGGAAGTTTTAAAGAATTTTACAAAGATTTTAATCATTTCCCACATGTAATTCATTTTAGAACAGGTACATCTGGCGGGAAAATTCCAGAATTAACACATCCATTTAAAATCAGTCTAGAAAATCCACTTGAAGGCAAAACCAGAAAAGGCGTTTTATTCCACAATGGTGTTATTAGGAATTGGCAAGAAAGGCTAAGCTTAGTAGCCTATTATTGCATAAAGAAAGGGATTAAATTTCCAAGTGGAGAATTCTCAGATAGTAGAGCTATTGCAACTTTGTTAAGCATTTTAGGTATAAATTATATGGAAACTATTGATACTGGTAAATTCATTGTGCTTTTGCCATACAAGTTAATAATGTATGGCAATTTTATTGAAGAAAAAGGAGTTTATTTTAGCAATAATTCTTATTCTACAAGTTGGGGCTATAGAGATGCGGCGTATGACTATAATTACGGTTATGATTATTATCATAACAAAAAAAATCATGTGAAAAAATATAGAATAGATAATAAAACAGGCAGGTTAGTACCAATCCAATAAGGGGGATAAAAATGTTAAGATGGTTAAAATTAAAACAAGTAGCAGAAAAAATCAGTGGGGAAAAAGTAGATATCCATATCACTACACAATTAGATGAAAATATTAGAGGGGTCTGCACTAGAAATTTGCAAACTAATGGTGTAGAAATTCTATTAAACGCTAAATATGCAAAGAAAGAAGAAGATGTTATTGAAACGCTAGCACATGAACTAGCACATTTAAAAGTTAAGGGACATGATAATAAATTCCAAAAAGAAATGGATAGAATAAAAAAGGAAATAGAAAAGGAGTTAAAAGATGGTAGTGCTAACAAGCAATGAAAGTGGAGAAAAATTGGCAAGTTTATTAGATTGTAATTATACATATGGCAGTAGTGATAGCTGTGATAGCTTATTGAAAAATGAAGATATTATTATTAGATTTGGAAATAGTACTAAAAAAATAAATACTATGCATATTGAAATTAATAATGCTTTCGCTATTGAAGTAGCCAAAAATAGAAGATTATTTTATTACTATATGAAAAAGAATAGAGTAAGAACGTCTTATTGTTTAAATGCAGATAGTTTTCCTATTTATGCATATAAAAATTATAGTGAAGGCGGAAATGGTATAATTTTATTAATGTCTAGGCATGATCTTAAAATTATTAAAGAAAGAAAAGTTAAAATTTCCATTTTTAGTAGATGTATTCCAATAGCTAGAGAATTTAGGGTTCATATATCTAAGCTATCAAACAAAGAATTTAATTATTTGACTTATGAAAAAATACCAAGGGATATTAAACATGATACATTTATTATAAGGAACTCTGCAATAAATAGATATGAATTTAAAAAAATTAATAATATTCCAGAAATAAATCAAATAGCTAAAAAAGCATTATTGGCTTGTGGATTAGACTTTGCAGGTATAGATATTGCTATTGATGATGATAATATCATTTGGGTATTAGATGTTAATACTGCACCAGGAATAGTAAAATTAGATACACAAAACTTTTATAAAGAATCTTTAAAAACATATATTGACTTTCTATTAAAAAATGATTATTTTTAACATGAAGGAGATTAAAATGAATGGATATTTAGATAATAAGTATTTAAGAAAGTTAAACAAAAGGCCAAATGTAGATTTTGAGCTTTTAGGTAAGGATATAAGATTAAGGATTGGAAATTTGGAAATCAAGCAGGGCGATAAACTCACAGTTTTGAATAAGAAGGATAGAATAGTATATGAAGGCATAGTTAAATTTATATTATATAAGGATAGGACAGACTGTTATGGGGTAGATGATGCATATGTCGATTATTGGCATTTAGGATTTGTTTTAGACTGCGCCTATCCAAATCAAATACACACGCTAATGGATATCTTCCATAAAGCTAGAATTAATAATTGGAAAGTTATTAGACAAACAGATATAAATACATCTCCTATTACTTGGCATAAGGCTTGGTAAAAGGAGTTTAAAATGAGTGGATATTTAAAAAAATTAAATAGAAGGCCAAATATGGATTTTAAATTTTTAGGTAAAGATATAAAGTTAAGTATTGACGGTTTTGAAGTTAAGGAAGGAGATAGACTTACAGTTTTAAATGAAAGGAATCAAATAGAATACAAAGGTACAGTCAAATTTATGCTATATAAAGATAAAGTAGATTGGATTTGGGGAATTGATGATGAAGATGGACATATTGATTTTTGGCACTTAGGATTTGTCCTAGATTGTAGTTATCCAAAACAAATATATACATTAGTAGATATTTTCCATGAAGCTAAAATTAATAATTGGAAAATAATAAATGATGTCTAAAATTATTAAACCACAATTATTTTGCACTAGAAAGAAAGAACTTGGGAAAATATTACCTGTTAAAAACATAGATTGGTATCCAGCTAAACCAATTGGTGGCTTGTGGACATCAACATATATTCCAAATAATGAATATCCAAGTGCTTGGGTAAAATGGTGTATAAAAGAACAACCAGAATGGATTAAAGGTATCAACTTTTTCCTTCTAATTCCGAAAGAAGATGCAAATGTGTTTATCATAAACTCATTTGATGATCTTAAATATCTTTGTGAAAGATTTATGTGGACAAGGGCAGACTCTTTATCAGGTTTACTTGCACCACTAGATTGGGAAGAAATTGCCAAACATTACGATGGCGTAATGCTAACTGAAAAAGGCGAAAGAGAAACAAGACATAGTTATCCAAGCTTATATGGTTGGGATTGTGAATCAACATTATGGTTTAGAAATGTTTTTAAGGAAATAAAAAAGATTAAGTGGAGGAAAGGAAATTAGATGGAACTAATTAATATAAAAGACATAAAGAAAATTTTTGAGCTAAATCCAAAAACGATAAACAGTTTTAGACAAAATAAACCTAGATATATAGCTAGGGATTTTGAAAATCTATTTGGTATCGATGAAAGGCTAACATATATGATACTTCTAGCTAGAGGGGTATTTAAGTGGCTAGCAGTTAGGGAAAAGCTAATAAAATTGAAAAATCAATGGAAAGAAGAAATTACAGAATTGAACAACCAATTGCAGAAGCTACCAAAAAATAGTAAAGAAAGGGAGATATTAGCTGAAAGATGGAAAATATTAAATAAATGTAGGGAACAAATAAGGAAATTATGCCATTCCACTAGGTGGCAAGCGCCAGATAATGATGAAAAGGCAAAGAAGTTTTTAGAGCATATAACCAAAAATAAATTGATAGTATATTTACCACTTGACATTGAAGCGAAAAGTGATTATTTGAAAAGTATAGGAGGTAAAAATGAGAAAGAAAATAAATAGAGAAAAAGTAATAGAAATGTTATTGAAAGGCTATAAACAAAAAGATGTAGCAAAAAAACTAGGTATTAGCCAATCAATAGTTAGTATTATCAATAAATCTTATAAGACTGGAAAGACATATATACATATGCCCATTCCAAAAGAAAATAAATTAGATGTTTATATTCCAAAGGAAAGTGAATTTGAAGATTATATCCATAGAGAAATAGATGATAAATTAGACGCCATATTAGAAGCTAATAAAATGGCACTTTTAATTGGTGAAACTGGTACAGGAAAAACTTATGCTTGTAGATATTATGCTTATAAACATAATTTACCATGTCTAATAATAAGTTTAGATGATAATTCCAAATTCAATCATTTATTGGGATTTAGGGAAATTAAGGATAATCAAACTACATTTGAACCAGGATTAATGGTTGACTTTTTGCAAAATCCATCTTTAATCCTATTTGATGAAATAAACGCATTGCCAGCTAAAGCTGCATTTAGGTTTCATGAAATGGCGGAAAATAGAAGTTTATTTATACCTGAGCTTAGAAAAACTGTTAAAATTCATCCTGAATGCAGAATTGCCTTTGCATGTAATCAAAAGAATATGAGATACATTGGTACAAATAATTTTAATGCGGCTTTTCTAGACAGATTAATCATAATCAAATTTCCACACTTTACAGGTAAAGAACTATTGACAAAATTCAAGATTGAAGATGATGTTTTAAGATTTTACATTGAAGCAATCAAAATGATTAATAGAAATGAAATGCGCACAATGTATAGCATTAGAACTATAAAACAATATCAGTTACTACGGAATATTGGATTTAGCAAAAAAGAAGCATTTGAAATTGCATTTATGAACAAGGCAATGCTAAATGAAGAAGACGAAGCTATAAAGAAACTGACAATTCTACTTCTAAGGGAAGAAAAAGAAAAAAAAGAATGGAAAGCAAAAGATGAATGGTGGAAAAGTGTAAAAAGTGATTGGAATTGGGAGTTTACAAAATGAATAACTTGGAAAGTCTAAAATACATTTTTAATACATTTACTAAAGATGAAGATGTAGGCATAATAGCAACTAAAGATGCACCAAGAACTGATTTAAGGGAAAAAATCATCTATATTCCTGAAAAATATCTAGATGCAGAAATTGATAATATAAATAGACAAATCCTTTTACATTTGTTATTTCATGAAAGGGCACACATTTTATATACGCCAGTATCTTATCAAAAAGTAGCAGGTAGTTATTCAAATGCAATGAAATTTATTCTTAATGTATTAGAAGATATCAAAGTTGATACTAAGACATTAAAGGAAAAAGAATTAAAAAGTACTAATTTACCCAAAATACGATATTATGCTACACAAAGAATAGTTGAAGAAAATCTAGAAAGTTTTAAGAAAAATCCTTTATTTATAAATGCTCTATTACATCTCTATTTGTTCTATTGCTATTCAGATATCAGTTTTGATGATCAAGCAAAATCGATAGCTTATAAAATTGTAAAAAAATTTGATGCTTCAATCAATGAATTAAGATTTAAAAGATATAGTTTAGAAAAGGAAGTTGCCCTTGCAAATGATATTTTAAGTTTTCTGAAAGTTGAAATTCCAAAAGAAAGAAGAAAAATACCGAAAGAAATTATAAGTAATACAGATATAAATAAAAGTCATTTATTTACAGAAGAAGAAAAGCAAGATTTAAAAGAGATTATGGAAATGATAAAAACTGAAAAAGAATCAAAGCGATTGTGGAATAGAATTCCTGGAAAAGAATTACAAATTAGAGCACATGTTGGTCAATATAAAACAATAATTGATCGTTTATTAAAAGACTATACTGAAAGAGAAAAGCTAATTTCCAAAGAGGAATTTGAGAAGACATTTAACATTAAATTTGATGAACAATTGATTAATCTTTATAGGTTATTGGAAGCAGCAAATTATTCTAAAGATAATGAAATAAGAAGAAAAGCAAATAAACTAAGACATAAGATAGTAAATATTACTAGATTAATAGCCAATGGCGGTTCATCGGTTGGGATTTCCGAAAATATTACTAATGTTTTTAGAAATATATATGATTATAGAAACTTGAAATTAACTAAAAAGAATAAAGAAAATATAGAAAAGATAAAGATAATTCCAAAAGAAGTTAGACAAAAAATTGAAAATGGTATCCATTTAACCAATGAATTGGAAAATTGGTTTACTAAAGATATTACAAATCTATTTGAAACTGAAACTATTGAAGCAGAAGAAAAAAAGATTTATCTCTTTGTTGATGTAAGCAGTAGCATGACACCTGAACAGATAAAATGGGCAATATTAACAGTTAAAGCATTTAAAAAAGCTATTGATTTAGATAATTTTGAACTTTACAAATTCAATACTAGAGTGTTCAAATGGAATAAAAAAGGAAAAGTAGAAGAATTTTTTGAAAAAATTGGCGGCGGAACTTCCTATAGTGAAGTTGAAAGGAAAATAAATAAATTAAATGATAGTGATGAAAAATTATTTATAATTTTAACCGATATGCATTTTTATCCTTATGAATTAGAAAGAATAGATAAAATGATTGGCTATAATCAAAACATTATATTCTTATTAATAAGAAAAAAATTGGCCTTAGATAATATAGCAAGGATATGCGTTCCAAGATTGAAAAAATATTTTAAAAAATATCTTTCTCCTACATTTGATGCTTATGTCAAAAATTTAAACGAAATTCTAAATATTTATTTGAGGACTTGACTTTTGAATCAAAAATGATTATTTAAAGACTAAGGAGGTAAGGATGAAAAAAGTAGCAACATTAAAAATTAAGGTAAATGATTTAATAAGCACTAATGTTGGCGTTTACAAATTAAATGAAGATATTAATGGAAATGTTTTTCATGAATATTCAGGTTGTTGTAAGGAAAGGGTAAGATATGTCAAGGTTTGTGGAAACTGTGGGAAAGAGGTTACAGAAATACTAAAAGGAGTCAAATTGGATGATGAAAAGTTAGTCTTCTTTAATAAAGAAGATTTAGATCAGCTAAAGCATGAAGGTAAAGTGATTAATTTGGTCAAAACAATAAAAGAAATTAATCCATTGCTTTTTGCAGGTGAATTGTATTTACTGGAAGGAGAAAAAGATGATAAACTAATAAATTTAATAGCTAATTATAAATGGTTAGGCCACATGACTTTAAGAGGAAATGTAACTAATGTAGTTGTATTTCCATTTGATGGTCAATTACTTATGGCAAGAATAAGGCCAATCAGAGATATTAGAATTGAACTTCCAAAAGCGAAAGTGGCAAAAAAAGAAAGAGAGCTTTTTGACAAAATTGTAGAAGAAAAAAACAAAGAAGAATACACATTTTTTGATAAAGCAGAGTTTATAAGGCAAGTAGCTTTAGATTTGACAAATAAGAAGAAAAAGGCTAAAAAGAAAAGTAAAAAGTCAACAGATCTTATTGATTTATTAAAAGAATCCATTAATGGAGAAAGAAATGGAAAAGAAAGATAATCCAAGAGAAAGATATTTTTGTGATGCTGAATTCAGAACATTAGTTAATTCTTTATTAAAACTTATTGAGAACCATCAGTTTAATTTTACCACTTTTGAACTAAAACAAGCATTCAATCTAGCACTTATTATGTATGAAGAATTATCTGCCAAACCAAAAGTAATTTGGAGTACTGGCAATGATGATGAACTAATTTGGTGGGTTAAATGTCCAAATTGTGGATTGGAAATACATATCGCTGATTGTGGATGGGAATTTGTAACAGAAAATCAAAAGGTTTATGTTACCTGTCCCAGTTGTAATACAGAAATAGAAAAAATTGTTGGAAAAAATCTGGGGGTAATAAAAAATGGAAATTAAAAAACTCTTAGAAAATGCCGAAAAAATATTCTTTAGTGATAGCCACATTCCACGAAACAATGAGTTTTTTACGGAATGGCTAATGAAGGTTATAGACTATAGCAAAGCCAAAGTCTATGGATTAGGCGATGTTTTTGAATTAATAGAATGTAAAGAAGATGAAGTTAGAAAAAAAGGCATTATTGAAATAGGCTTATTGAGAAAATTGAAAGAAGCAAATAGATTATTTTTATTAAGAGGAAATCACGATATGGAATCTGGTAAAGCTTTTGGGCTTCCATCTTATACTGATAGTGATAGAGATTATATATCTGTTAATGAAATTACGTTCTGTATCTTACACGGACACCAATTTGATCCTATATGTAAACATGCTTGGCTATATAAATTCTTTAGATGGTTAATACCATATTTTGTTACTCCAGGAAAAGCCAAATATGGACAAAAACAAAAAATTTATGATGTTACCGTGAAAAGAGTATTGAATAATGCTTATAAAGCGAACAAAAACCTAATTTTTGGGCATACACATTGGTGCGGAATTATAAAAAGGGAAAATGGGCAAGTAATTTTTCAAATAGGAGATATGCTAGATAGTT